>ENA-ORTL01000200-ORTL01000200.1-human-gut-metagenome-genome-assembly--contig:-NODE-200-length-83297-cov-24.119_pt1 | contig 83297 bp, 89 predicted proteins | sample MGYA00241916_ERZ509196 | MGnify/ENA primary metagenome ERZ509196 (study PRJEB26280, sample SAMEA2338844) | human gut metagenome | biome: human gut; feature: human-associated habitat; material: faeces...
AGTGACGGAAGTCACGAGATGACCGGGCGAGTCGTAGAAAGCATAAGCAAGGTCAAAAATGATCTCAATGTCAACATGTATGTAGTTTTGAAGATGTAACTTAACCAGTACTGAACAGAAGTACTGGTTTTTTTCTATTTAAAAATATTTAAGTCCTGTAAATGAGCAAATATCAAATTTCCATGGTAAGCTCTATCTGTACAGCTTATAAAGACAAATTCATGAAAAGAAAATGGATTTCCCGTGATCACAATATTTACTGATCTGGAAAAATTTCTTCAGGTGTATGACTTTTGTATATTTTTTAAATTTACTATTTACAGCTGTCTGTATAAGTTTCATTTAAGCATATGGATATGATATTTTAGCATGATTGCAATTATCGAACATATGTGCTACAATACAGAAACAGGATATAAGAGATACTGTGAAAGTATATTTTCGCATTTATTTTAACAGTTGTATAACATCAATGGGAATATGTGCAGTTAAAGTTTTCGTATGGAGGAAATTATGCCGCTTCAGTTTATTATTGGAAATTCCGGTTCCGGAAAGTCCTACACAGTTTTTCAAAGCGTGATTCAGGAAGCCAGAGAGCATCCGGAACAGCTTTTTTATGTGATCGTGCCGGAACAGTTTACCATGCAGACGCAAAAAACACTGGTAGAAATGCATCCGGACGGAGGAATCCTGAATATTGATGTACTCAGCTTTGAACGCCTTGCCTTTCGTGTTTTTGAGGAGGTAGGCGGAGATACCAGAAAGATTCTGGAAGAGACAGGGAAAAATATGGTCCTTCAGAAGCTGGTCCAGAAGCATCAGAAAGATCTGGTTTATCTGAAAAATCAGATGAAAAAGCCCGGATATCTGGACGAGGTAAAATCTCTGATCTCTGAATTTATGCAGTATGAGGTAGGAGAGCAGGAACTGGAAAGAATGAAGGAGGACGCTTCTGACAGAGCTCTTCTTCAGATGAAGCTTCAGGATGTGACGGTTCTTTATCAGGCATTTCGGGATTATCTGAGAGAACATTACATGACACCGGAAGAAGTGCTGGAGGTTCTGGCAAAAGAGATTGTTTTTTCTGAGAAGCTTCGAGGCAGCGTGCTTGTTCTGGATGGCTTTACTGGTTTTACTCCTGTGCAGATGAAGGTGGTAAAAGAGCTTCTGGCTGTGTGCAGTAAAGTTTTGGTGACTGTGACTATGGATGTACAGGAACCTTTTATGGGAAAAGAAAAATCCCACCAGCTTTTTTACATGAGCCACAAAATGATACGGGGACTTTGTGAGCTTACAAAAGAAACAGAAGAGCCTGTGTGGATAAAAGCCGGTGAAAAGTCACGGTTTGCCCATTCTCCTGCTCTTTCTTTTATGGAAAAAAATCTGTTCCGGTATCGCAGACAGGTTTATAAACAGGAACAAAAGGAAATCAGTATTTTTTCTGCGGGAACTCCGCTGAAGGAAATGGAAGAAACTGCAAGAAGGATTCTTCGCCTTGTACGAAAAGAGGGGTACAGGTTTGGAGAAATTGCTGTGATCACAGGCAATCTGGAGGAATATGGAAATCTGGCCAGACAGGCCTTTGATAATAGTGGAATTCCCTGTTTTATTGATGAGAAGCACTCCATTCTTATGAATCCTTTTGTAGAGTATGTAAGGGCAGCTCTGGAAATGGCAGCGCAGGGATTTTCCTATGAAAGTGTGTTCCGGTATCTGCGATGCGGAATGTCGGATATCACACGACAGGAAACAGACTGGCTGGAAAACTATGTGGTAGCCCTTGGAATCCGGGGATTCAAAAAATGGAAGGAAAAGTGGGTGCGGATTTATCGGGGAATGAAAGAGGAATCTATTTTGGAGCTGAATGAGATCCGTGAGCGTTTTGTCTGGGAAACAGAAGAGCTTGCCCGGGGATTTTCCGGAAAAAAGAAAACAGTAAAAGAATATTGCGGATTTCTTTATGAGTTTATTGTAAGAAGCCGTATCCAGGAAAAACTTTATGAGCAGGAAGAGGTATTTTGCCGGAAGGGTGATCGGGCAATGGAAAAGGAATATGCTCAGATTTACGGGATCGTCATGGAGCTTCTTGATAAAATGACGGAAATTCTGGGGGAGGAAACAGTATCCCCGGAGGAATTCCGGCAGATTCTGGAAACGGGAATGAGCCAGGCAAAAGTAGCTTTAATTCCTCCGGGACTGGATCAGGTTCTTGTGGGAGATATGGAGAGAACCCGTCTGAAGGATGCTCGCGCCTTATTTTTTGTAGGCGTGAATGAAGGAAATATTCCAAAGAACACAGAGTCCGGAGGAATCCTCACAGAGCTGGACAGGGAATTTTTTGCGGACCAGGGAGTGGAACTGGCTCCCGGACCAAAGGAACTGATGAATATCCAGAGATTTTATTTATATCTGAATCTTACCAAGCCGTCAGAACACCTTTGCCTCTCTTTTGCAAATTCAAACATGAAGGGGGAGGCGGTAAGCCCGGCCTATCTAATCCATACAGTCAGACGGCTTTATCCGCAGCTGCACCCGGAGCGGGCAGAGGAGCCGGAAAGCTTTCTGGAGCTTCTGGAAACACCTTCTACAGGCATGGATTATCTTCTGGAAATCCTTGGAAGCCATATGGATAAATATGAGGAACCGCTGTTTCAGGAACTGTACAGCTGGTATCTGAGAAGTCCGGAATATCAGGAGCTTACAAAAAAGCTGACAGACGCGGCATTTATGAGAAAGCCGGCAGACAGAATCAGCGCCAGTGTTGCCAGGGCTCTTTACGGGGAGGTATCGCCGAACAGCGCCACCAGACTGGAGCGCTTTGCAGCCTGTGCCTTTGCCCATTTTTTAAGGTATGGTCTTGAGATCACGGAGCGGGCAGAATATGAGTTTCGCGCAATGGATATGGGTAATGTGATTCATCAGGCACTGGAGAAATTTGCCGCAGAGCTCCAGCGAAAGGGACTGAGGTGGAGCGAGCTTGATGAGGAGGAAAGAGACAGCATTGTGGAAGAATGTCTGAACCAGGTAGCGGCAGATTATGGAAACACAATATTAAAAAGCAGTGCCAGAAACCAGTATATGATAGAGAGAACCTCCCGTATTCTGAAGCGTACTGTATGGGCGCTTCAGGAGCAGCTTCGCCAGGGAGAATTTCTGCCCGAAGGCTTTGAGGTTTCCATAGGAGGGGGAAGGATTGACCGTCTTGACGTGCTGAAAGAGGACAAAAAGGTCTATGTAAAAATCATAGATTATAAGTCGGGGAACACTTCCTTTGACCTGGTCAGCCTGTATCATGGACTTCAGCTTCAGCTTGTGGTATATATGGATGCCGCTCTGGATGCAGAACAGAGAAAGCACCCGGACTGTGACATACAGCCGGCAGGAATTTTTTATTACAATGTGAAAGATCCCATGATCCAGGAAAATATTCAGGCTGATATGGACAGCATCCAGCCGGGGCTTCTGAAAGAACTGAAAATGAACGGACTTGTGGCTGCAAATTCTGAGGTGATCCAGAAAATGGACAGAAGTCTGGTTTCTTTACCAGTAACCTATAATAAGGACGGTTCCTTCCGAAAAGGTTCCTCTGTTGCCACAAGGGAGCAGTTCCGTCTTCTGAATGAATATGTAAAAAGAAAAATTTCAGATATCCGTGGAGAGATTCTTTCCGGAGATACGGAGGTATCGCCCTATGAGCTGGGAAAAAGAACGGCCTGTACCTACTGCTCCTATCAGGGTGTCTGCGGTTTTGACCGGAAAATCCCAGGCTATGAGTACAGACGTCTGAAACAGTTTTCGGATCAGGAAATATGGAATCATCTGGAAGAGGAGGAACGCTGATATGGCAGTGACATGGACGGAAGAACAGCAGAAAGTAATTTCCCTGAGAAACAGAAATATTCTGGTTTCCGCAGCCGCAGGCTCTGGTAAAACAGCAGTGCTTGTACAGCGTATTCTCAGTAAGATTCTGGATAAAGAGCATCCGGTAGATATTGACAGGCTTCTGATCATGACTTTTACAAGGGCGGCGGCCGGAGAAATGAAGGAGCGTATTTCTGCGGCTCTGGAACAGGCGCTTTTTGAGGAACCGGACAACGAGCATCTTCAGAGGCAGATGACTCTGATACACACAGCCCAGATCACTACTATTGACAGCTTTTGCTCCTATATTATCAAAAATTATTTTCATATGATCGGACTGGATCCCGGATATCGTACAGCAGATGAGGGAGAGCTGAAGCTTTTAAGAGAAGAGATCCTTGAGGAGCTTCTGGAAGAAGCCTATGAGCAGAGAGATGAAGCGTTTCTGGAACTGGTGGAATGTTATTCTCCCGGAAAAACAGATGAGGGACTGAAGGAGCTGATACAAAAGGTTTATGAATCCTCTGTCAGCCATCCGTTTCCGGAAAAATGGCTTCAGCAGTGTTTGGAAGTTTACAGGGTGGACAACAAAGAGGAACTGCGAAAGGCCCGGTGGATCACTCTTTTGTGGGAAGAAACCGGAGAACGTCTGGAAGAAGCAGAACGGCTTGCAGACCAGGCAAGGGCAGTATGTGAATCGCCGGAGGGTCCCTGGCAGTATGAGGCGGCTCTGGACAGTGATCTTCTGTTAATTGGACAGATAAAGCAGGCTGCAGAACAAAAGGATTATGACAAAACTGCAGAGCTTTTGAAAAAGCCCTCTTTTGCGCGGCTTTCTGCAAAAAAGATTCCTGAACAGGATGAGGATAAAAAAATTCAGGCAAAAACCTTCAGAGAGGAAGAAAAAGATATTATCAAAGAGCTTTCTGCCAGATATTTCTGCTGGAGTGAGGATGAATTACTGGAGCTTCTTTACTGCTGCAGAAGTCCGGTGGAGAGCCTTGTAAAGCTTACCTGTGGGTTTCAGGAAAAATTTTCTCAGAAAAAGCGGGAAAAAAATATTCTGGACTTTACAGACATGGAGCATTTTGCCCTTAACATTCTCATGGATGAGGAGGGAAATCCAAGCCAGGCAGCCAGAGAGCTTTCTGAAAAATATGAGGAGGTCATGGTTGATGAATACCAGGACAGCAATCTTGTTCAGGAGATGATCACCACCATGGTTTCCGGATGGGCTCAGGACAGAAAGAACATTTTTATGGTAGGAGATGTGAAGCAGAGTATTTATCGTTTCCGACTGGCAAGACCTGAGCTTTTTATGGAAAAATATAAGACCTATTCCACAGAAGACAGCCGGGAACAGAAGATTGAGCTTCACAAAAATTTCCGCAGCCGCGCTCAGGTTCTGGAAAGTGTGAATTATATTTTCCGCAGGATCATGGGAGAAGATCTGGGAGGCATTACCTATGATGACAACAACGCTCTTTATCCCGGAGCGGATTTCCCTGAGGGTGGAGAGTTTCTGAAAACGGAAGTGCTTCTGGTGGAAAAAGACAGTGAAGAGCTTCAGGATGAAGATTCCGGGCAGACGCCCCAGGAGCTGGAAGCCCTTGCCATTGCCGCGGAGATCAACAGAGTTACAGGCAGGGAGCAGATTCTTGACAAAGAAACCGGAACCTACAGGCCATTGGAGTATGGCGATATCGTGATCCTGCTCCGTTCAGCCTACGGATGGGCAGACACCTTCCGGGAGGTGCTGGAATCAAATGGGATTCCGGCGTATACGGCATCCAGAACCGGATATTTTTCTGCACAGGAGGTAGTAACTCTTTTGAACTATCTGAGAGTCTGTGACAACCCTCTGCAGGATATTCCTCTTACAGGTGTGCTGCATTCTCCGTTGGTGGGCTGTACAGCTCAGGATCTGTCTCTGATCCGTCTGGAAAGTCCGGAAGGGCTTTTGTACGAAAGCCTCTGCGCTTTTATTGAAAAAGAGCCCGGGGAGGAAGGGGAAGCAGAGAATTGTGAAGAGCAGGAAAAAAGAAACCTCAGGAACAAACTGAAAAAATTTCACAGGCAGCTTCAGGAAATTCGTGATATGGCAGCTTATACACCGGTTCATCAGCTGATCCTGTATATTCTGAAAGCAACAGGCTACGAAACGTATGTAAGAGCTCTTCCCGGCGGAAATCAGAGAGGAGCCAACCTTCGGATGCTGGTGGAAAAAGCAATGGATTATGAAAAAACCAGCTACAGGGGACTGTTTAATTTTGTCAGATATATTGAGAGCCTTCAGAAATATGAGGTGGATTTTGGCGAAGTGAATGTAACAGACGCCGGCAGCGGAGCAGTACAGATCATGACGGTCCATAAAAGCAAGGGACTGGAATTTCCTGTGGTGTTTGCTGCGGGAATGGGAAAACAGTTTAATTTCCAGGATATAAACGCCCGGCTTCTGATCCATCCGGAGCTGGGATTTGGAGCTGATGCCATACTTCCGGAAAAAAGGCTGATCGCGCCTACTCTTCACAAACAGATTATCCGCAGAGAACTGAAAAGAGAAAGTCTGGGCGAAGAACTGAGAGTTCTCTATGTTGCCCTTACCCGCGCAAAAGAAAAGCTTTATATTACAGGCACCATAGCAAAGCTGGAGGAAACTCTGGCGCGGATTTCCTATGGAAGAAATGAAAAGGAGCTATTGCTGCCCGGAGGAATCCGGTCCGGAGCAAGAGATTTCTGGGATGTGATACTTCCGGCTCTTGCAGGCCACAGTGCAATGAGAAATCTTTACCTGGATTATGGTATTCCGGCAGGAAGCGTACAGGAGTGCAGAGATGACAGAGCAGAGTTCAAAATAAGAAAAATTACGGCATCAGATCTTATTCAGGATCAAATCGTGGATATGACAGACTTGCAGATACGTGAGCAGGTGATGAAAAACTGGGACTGTGAAAAAGTGTATGACCAGGAAATCCGGCAGACTCTGGAAGAACGGTTTGAGTTTCAGTATCCCTGTTATTATCTGGCAGAGATGCCGGTAAAAGTAAGCGTATCTGAGCTGAAAAAAAGAAGCTGGCAGGATGAGGAACAGGAAGAGACTGTCTTTTTTCAGAAGGAATTTGTACCGCTGGTTCCACGGTTTGCAGCAGAAGAGCAGACTGTCCGGGGAGCGGCAAAGGGAACTGCCTATCATCAGGTTATGGAATGTCTGGATTATACAGGAGATAATTCCTTTGAGGGAATCAGAAAGCAGATCAGCAGGCTGGAAGAAATGGGAAAAATGAGTCCGGAAGAAGCAGAATGTATTTATATAAAGGATATTCTGAGCTTTGTTCGCTCAGATCTGGGCCAGAGAATGAAAAAAGCTTCTCAGGAACAAAAGCTTTTCCGCGAGCAGCCCTTTGTGATATCTGTGCAGGCCTCAGAGATGAATGATTCCTGGACAGGAGGAGAAAAAATTCTTGTTCAGGGTATTATTGATGCATATTTTGAGGAAGACGGTGAACTGGTTCTTGTGGATTACAAGACAGACCGGATTCTTCCGGGCGAAGAGAAGATACTGGAAGAACGTTACCGTACACAGCTTGACGATTATGCTCAGGCTCTGGAAAGACTTTTGAAGAAAAAAGTAAAAGAAAAGATTATTTATTCCTTTACCCTTCAAAAAGAAATTCCGGTAAAAGATCTGCCGTCCACTTCCTGACAGGCGAATAAAAACAGGTAGTCATTTATGAATATTATAGAAAAATCCTCGGACAGAGTAGCTCTGCCCGGGGATTTTTTTACTCAGACTCTCCAGCCTGCAGGATATTTGTTTTTCAGAGTACCGTTTACCAGCTTGCCAAAGCCAAGTGGGTATCCCTCTGCACAGAGAAGATGCCAGCCTTTTTTGCCGCGGGCTTCACCTTCTTCAATGAGAAGAGTTTCTCCCTTTAAATACCGGGTCAGACGGGAATCGGCCACAGGAAGAGAGATCACAGCCTTCACATCATTTTTATAAAGAGCCAGAGCAAAAGGCTGAGAGGGCTCAAAACGGTTCTTTTTCAGATCGCCCAGATACAGGCCGTTGCGGAGAAAGGTAAGTCCGCGAAATCCGGTGTTTACAGGAGGGAGATAATAGACCTTGTCTCCTCTTGTCTCCACCCGGTTCCAGTCAAAGGCTTTTCCACCCAAGGTCTGTAAACCGATTTCCTCAAGGAAAAGCTCCAGCCATTTTCTGGTGTTGGCATCCGGGCGGACAGAAGATGGCTGCTGAACCATATCCGGCTGTCCCTGTTTTTTCATAAGAGCCAGAAAATGTCCCTCGCCGTTCATTTTGTGTGGGAAAATGCGTACACATTTTCTGAGATTCTCATTTCCGTTTCCCCATTCCGGTACACCCGGAGAAAATCCCTCATATGCAGGAAGCTCCAGAAGCTCCATGTCGTTTCTTTGTTCCAGAAGATAAGAAACAGTTCCCTCATCCTCCTCCGGCGCAAAGGTACAGGTGGAATACAGCAGAAGTCCTCCGGGACGGAGCATGTCTGCAGACTGAAGAATCAATTCCCTTTGTATACCGGACAATTCATGAGATTTTTCAGGAGTCCAGTCTTTTGCCAGAGCTTCTTCCTTTCGGAACATTCCCTCTCCGGAGCAGGGAGCATCCAGAAGGATTTTGTGAAAAAATTTCGGAAAATGTTCTGCAAGGCGGGCCGGCGTTTCATTTGTGACAAAACTGTTGGAAATGCCGAAAAGCTCCAGATTGCGAAGCAGCGCCCTGGCTCTTGAAGAACTGATGTCATTGGCGATCAGAAGCCCCTGACCATTCAGAGCTGCGCCAAGAGCCGTGGCTTTTCCTCCGGGAGCAGCGCAGAGATCAAGAACAGATTCGCCTGGATTTACCGGAAGACAGGCGGCCGGAGTCATGGCGCTGGGCTCCTGAAGATAATAAAGCCCTGCCTGGTACAAAGGACATCTGGAAGGACGGATATCCTCAGAATAAAAGTATCCGTTCTCTGTCCATGGAATCCGCGTTACCGGAAACGGAACAAGCTTTTCAAATTCTTCACAGGTGATTTTTGATGTATTGACACGAAGCCCGTAGGTACGGGGCTTTTTATAGCTTTCTAAAAATTCTTCATATTCGTCTCCAAGCATTTCCCTCATCCGGGCAAGAAAAGCCTGGGGAAGAACCTCAATTCTGGATAAATCTTCCATAAATAACCTCCTGGTGTGGATTACGTCATTTTGTATGTGAATCATGCCACAGTTCATTAGGCTTACAGCAGTGGACTGTGAACAGTTACTTAATCATATCATATATGGTGATTTTTGACATCTGTATTCCTGATTATAATTTTTGATCTTTTAAAAATCAAGTACAGATCAGGGATATTATGGCAATACTCCGGATTTCAGTTACTGTGTACTTTGTTTCCGGTACTTTGGCCAAAATGCATTCCAAACTACTTTGGGTGATGGTATTTGCCAGCCTGTTTTTTTCTGCCAGTTAAATGGAAAAGATGTATAAGCGAGTGACTGGCAAAAGTACCAAATGTACATACAAGTTTATATGCAAAATACACATAAATCACAGATATATCTAAATAATACTTGACAAATATACGGGGAGAGGTATACACTATGCTCATAGTTAAACGTAACAAGTGATGCATGCTGTACAAAACATACAAAAAACAACAATGCTATTGTACAGGATGTGACACAAAAACCGTACAAGTTACAGACGACTTGTACAGAAATGGACAGGGAGGAAAAGAAATGAACAGAAAGTTAGTCAGTACAGCACTTGCAGCAGCAATGGTATGTTCCATGGGAGCAGCTTCCGCTACCACAGTATCAGCAGAAGAGCAGAAAACAGTTGGTATCCTGATGCCGACTCAGTCATCAGAGAGATGGATCAACGATGGCGCGAACATGAAGAAACAGCTTGAAGAAAAAGGCTACAAGGTAGAGCTTCAGTACGCAGAAGACGATACGGCAATGCAGGTATCTCAGCTTGAGAACTATGTGGGCAAGGGCGTTGACTGTCTTGTTATTGCGGCAATTGACTCCGGTGTGCTTGTAAATGCAGAGGCACAGGCAAAAGAAGCAGGCATTCCTATCATTGCTTATGACCGTCTCCTTATGGATACTGATGCGGTTTCTTATTATGCAACCTTTGACAATAAAGGCGTTGGTACTGTTATCGGTAATTATATTAAGGATACCAAAGATCTGGACGCAGCCCGTGAAGCAGGAGAGTCCTACACAATCGAGTTCTTTATGGGATCACCGGATGACAACAATGCACTTTTCCTGTACAACGGTATTATGGAAGTTCTTCAGGAGTATCTGGATGACGGAACACTTGTATGTAAATCCGGCAGAACATCTTTTGAAGATACATGTATCCTCAGATGGTCTCAGGAAACAGCTCAGGCAAACTGCGAGAACATTCTGACAGCAAATTATGCAGATGAAGATCTTGATATTGCATGCTCCGCATTTGACGGATTTGCATATGGAATCAAAGCTGCTCTTCTGGGTGCAGGATACACAGAAGAAAACTGGCCGCTGATCACAGGACAGGATGCAGAAGTTATGGCTACCAAAAACATCATCGACGGAACACAGACAATGTCTATTTACAAAGATACCCGTCTCCTTGCTGAAAAAGCAGTTACTATGGTAGATGCTGTTCTGAAGGGCGAAGAGCCGGAAATCAACGATACTGAGCAGTATGATAACGGAAAAATGGTAGTTCCGACCTATATGTGCACACCGGTTGCAGTAGATCAGTCCAACTATAAAGAAGTTCTGATCGATGGCGGATACTATACAGAAGATCAGTTAAAATAATGAGTTAAGCTGAATGTGAAACTGAGAGAGGCGGCGGAAGAATCTGCCGTCTCTTTTCATAAAAAGCAGAAAAGGAGAGAGGGAAAGACATGTCTGAAGTTATTTTGGAAATGAAACACATAACAAAAGCATTTTCCGGTGTAAAAGCTCTGGACGATGTAAACCTTCAGGTCAAGAAGGGAGAAATTCATGCGTTATGTGGTGAGAACGGAGCCGGCAAATCGACCCTGATGAATGTTCTTTCCGGCGTATATCCTTATGGTTCATACGAGGGAGACATTATTTACAAAGGCGAGACCTGTAAGTTCCACAAGATCAAGGACAGTGAGAATAAGGGAATTGTTATTATTCATCAGGAACTTGCGTTAAGCCCATACTTATCTATAGCGGAAAATGTTTTTATGGGAAACGAACGTGTTTCCATGAAAGGCGTGATCGACTGGACAAAGACCAGAGGAGAGGCAAAGGAGGCCCTGGCTCATGTGGGCCTGGAAAATGAAAACCTCAATGCCCCGGTGAATACTCTGGGCGTAGGAAAGCAGCAGCTGATCGAGATTGCCAAGGCAATGGCAAAAAATGTTGATCTTCTGATATTGGACGAGCCTACAGCAGCTCTTAATGATGAAGAATCCGCACAGCTTCTGGAAATTATGCTGGAGCTGAAGAAAAAAGGCGTTACCTGTATTATTATTTCCCATAAGCTGAATGAGATCAGCTACGTTGCAGATGCCATTACGATCATTCGAGACGGAAAGACTATTGAAACCCTGAAAAAGGGTGTGGACGAGTGGACAGAGGACAGGATCATTAAGGGAATGGTCGGACGTGAGATGAATAACCGCTATCCGGTTCGTGATAATTGTCCTGTCGGTGATGTGGTCCTTGAGGTGAAAAACTGGAATGCCTATCATCCGGAAATCCCGGAGATGCAGATCCTCAAAAATATCAATATCAAAGTCCGGGCAGGCGAGGTAGTGGGACTTGCAGGACTGATGGGAGCAGGGCGAACAGAATTTGCCATGAGTTTATTCGGTCATTCCTATGGTCAGAAAATTTCCGGAGAAGTATATATGCACGGAAAAAAGGTCAGTACAAAAACAGTGAAGGATGCCATCAATAATAAGATCGCGTATACTTCAGAGGACCGGAAAACTTACGGACTGGTACTGATCGACGATATCAAAACAAACATGACTATGGCCGCATTACGCAATTACTATTCCAACGGAGCCATTGTCAATGAACGGAAGGAAAATCTGGAAGCAGAGGAATACAAGAAAAAAATCAATGTAAAAGCAACTTCTATTCATCAGACAGTGGGTTCTCTGTCAGGAGGAAATCAGCAGAAGGTTGTTCTGGCAAAATGGATGATGACGCAGCCGGATGTTCTGATCCTGGACGAGCCGACCCGAGGCATTGATGTGGGCGCAAAATATGAAATTTACTGCGCTATCAATGATATGGCCCGCGCCGGTAAGGCTGTGATCGTAATTTCTTCTGAAATGCAGGAAATTATAGGAACCTGTGACCGGGCGTACATTATTAATGAAGGCCGTATAGCAGGAGAACTCAGTCACGCTGAACTTAGTCAGGAAAGTATCATGAAGTGCATTATGGACAGTAATGCGAAAGGAGAAGAGTAATGGGAACAGATACTAAGAAAAAATATATAAATCTGGATTTGAAATCCCTTGGAATGATTGTAGCACTTGTTGTAATTTTTGCTATTTTTTACGTACTTACAGGCGGAGCAAACGCCACCCCTACCAATATTAACAACCTGATCATGCAGAATGGTTACATTATCATCCTTGCAACCGGTATGCTTTTGTGCGTACTGACCGGATATATCGATCTGGGTGTTGGCTCAGTAGTAGCTCTTGGCGCTGCATGTGCTGCAAAGCTTGTTGTAGAGCAGCAGTGGCCGGTAGCTCTTGCATGGCTGGTAGCTATTGCCATCGGACTTGGAGTTGGTGTTTTTTCCGGATTCTTTATTGCATATCTGGACATCCCTCCGTTTGTAGTAACTCTGGCTACAATGCTTATGGGCCGTGGTCTTACATATACACTTTTAAAATCTCTTACTGTAGGTCCTCTTCCTCAGGATTATGCGTTTATCGGAACAGGATTCCTTCCAACGATCAAGATCGACTTTGCAGGAGGAACGCTGGACCTGGTATGTGTGGGTGTGGCCGCTGTTGTTACCGTGTGTCTTATTCTTACTGAGCTGAACACGATTAAAACAAATAACAAATATGGATTTGCCAATATTGTTCCATGGCAGATGGCAGTAAAAGATGTTGTGATCCTTCTGATCGTATGGTTCTTCTTTATAAAACTGGGACAGTATAACGGTATTCCGATTCAGCTGATCGTTCTTGGTGTTGTAGTTGCAGTATATCATTTTATTACAAGCAGAACCGTTGCAGGCCGTCAGATTTATGCAATGGGAGGAAACGCAAAGGCAGCAAGACTTTCCGGTATCAACACAAGACATGTATTTTTCTGGGTATATGTAAATATGGGCGTTCTTGCAGCTCTTGCAGGTATCGTATTATCCGCACGTCAGGGCGGCGCAAACCCGAAAATGGGCGATGGTATTGAAATGGATGCGATTGCTTCCTGTTATATCGGCGGCGCTGCTGCATCCGGCGGAGTTGGTACGATCATCGGCGCTGTTGTCGGTGCTCTGGTAATGGGTGTTTTGAACAACGGTATGTCCATGTGCGGTATGTCAACAGACCTTCAGAAGGTTGTAAAAGGTGCGGTACTTCTGGGAGCAGTTGTACTTGACGTAACAACAAAGAAGAAAAAGAATTAATCTGGTATAAAATATGGGTATTGCTAAGTACCGTCAGGTGACGGAATGGATTCAAAACAGAATAGCAACCGGAGAGCTGAACCGGGGAGATCAGATCGAATCAGAAAATGATATCAGCCGTACGTTTGGTATTAGCCGTCAGACGGTACGCCATGCACTTGGCCTTCTGGAGCAGCAGGGGATACTGACACGTATTCAGGGAAGCGGAACCTTTGTGCGGGATGAACAGGCAGAGCAGGAAGAAAAGAAGATGCTGTCTCATACAGTGGATATTCTGACCACCTATGTGGATGGATATATTTTTCCCAGAATCCTGCAGCCGATGGTAGAACGACTGGAAAAGGAAGGCTACAGTGCGCGCATTATGTTTACGGGCAACCGCATTGAAACAGAGCGGAGACTTCTGGAACGAATGCTGGATGAGGGAAGCCGTGATCCGCTGATCGCAGAACCGGTTATGAGCGGTCTTCCCAATCCGAACCTGAAGTTTTATCGAAGACTTTTGGCAAGAGGAATTCCAATTCTGTTTTTCAACAGTTTCTATGAAAATCTGGATATTCCTCATATCAGTATGAATGATGTACAGGCAGGCAGAGCTGCAACAGAGTATCTGATTGAAAAAGGTCACACCAGGATCGGAGGAATTTTTAAAACAGACGATGGTCAGGGAAGAAGACGTTATCTCGGCTATCTGAAAGCGCTGGGCCATGCAGGGATTGAAGTGGAGGAAAGCAGAGTGACGTGGATCGATACACTGGAAATGAAAGATTTTTCCAGGATCATGGAAAAACTGAAATACCGGCTTTCCGGATGTACGGCCTGCGTCTGCTACAATGATGAAGTAGCGCATGAACTGACAAGATGCCTTTTAAAAACAGGAAAAAAAATCCCGGAGGATATTTCAATAATCGGTATTGATAATTCCGAACTGGCAAAACTGAATCCGGTTCCCCTGACAAGTATAGGTCATCCCATGGAAGAACTGGGAAGCCGTGCGGCAGAGGCTATTCTTCGGCTGATAAAAGAGCCGGGATGTGATGTAACATATGAGTTTCCTGTTTCTCTGAAAGAGCGGCGGTCTGTTTGCCGGTGTGCGGAACAGTAATCAAATATAAGGAGAACATGACCATGAAAACACAAAAAAATTATAAATTCTGGTTTGCCACAGGCTCTCAGGATCTTTATGGGGATGAATGTCTGAAAAAGGTGGCAGAGCATTCCAGAATTATTGTAGAAAAATTAAATGAATCAGGCATTCTTCCCTATGAAGTAGTATGGAAACCTACCATGATCACAAACGAAGTGATCCGCCGTACTTTTAATGAGGCAAACGCAGATGAAGAGTGTGCGGGCGTGATCACCTGGATGCATACCTTTTCTCCGGCAAAGTCCTGGATATTGGGTCTTCAGGAATACAGAAAGCCTCTTCTTCATTTACATACACAGTTTAATGAAGAAATTCCGTATGATACCATTGACATGGACTTTATGAACGAAAATCAGTCCGCTCATGGTGACCGCGAGTTTGGTCATATTGTTACCAGAATGGGAATTGAGCGGAAAATTATAGTAGGACACTGGAATGACAGCAGAGTACAGGAACGCATTGCTTCATGGATGCGGACGGCAGTAGGCATTATGGAAAGCAGCCATATCCGTGTTATGAGAATCGCAGATAACATGAGAAATGTTGCGGTAACAGAAGGCGATAAGGTTGAAGCTCAGATTAAATTCGGATGGGAGATCGACGCCTATCCGGTTAATGAAATTGCCGAGGCGGTAAATGCTGTCTCCAGGGCAGATACGGATGTTCTGGTAGAAGAATACTATGATAAGTACCGTATCATCACAGAGGGAAGAGACGAAAAGGAATTCCGGAAACATGTGGCAGTACAGGCGCAGATCGAGCTTGGATTTGAGCGATTCCTGGAAGAAAAGAACTATCAGGCTATTGTTACTCATTTTGGAGATCTGGGATGTCTGCAGCAGCTTCCCGGCCTTGCAATCCAGCGTCTGATGGAAAAAGGCTATGGATTTGGCGCAGAGGGAGACTGGAAAACCGCTGCTATGGTCCGTCTGATGAAGATTATGACTCAGAACGTTCCTGATGCAAAAGGAACCTCCTTTATGGAAGACTATACGTATAACCTTGTTCCGGGAAAAGAAGGAATTTTACAGTCACATATGCTGGAAGTCTGCCCTACCATTGCAGAGGGACCTGTCAGCATCCGCGTGAAACCTCTTTCCATGGGAGACCGTGAGGATCCGGCGCGGCTGGTATTTGAAGCAAAGGAAGGCCCGGCTATTGCAACCTCTCTTGTGGATCTGGGAAATCGCTTCCGACTTATTATTAATGAAGTGGATTGTAAGCGTACAGAAAAATCCATGCCTGAACTTCCGGTGGCATCTGCATTCTGGACTCCGAGACCGGATCTTACCACAGGCGCGGAAGCGTGGATTCTGGCAGGCGGCGCTCATCATACGGCATTTTCTTATGATCTTACTGCCGAACAGATGGGAGACTGGGCAAATGCAATGGGAATTGAAGCTGTATATATTGATAACGATACAACGATCCGCAGCTTTAAAAATGAACTGAAATGGAATTCTGTTTATTACAGATAAAAATCAATAATAAAAATCAGAGGAAAGCTCCTGGTGCGCAGATCACACCGGGAGCTTTTTCTGGCTCTATGTCGGAGTAACGGTTGTCAGCAAAGAGAATGTTTGGTTACAGGGCTGTTTCCGAAATATAGTTGAATGAAGTTTCAGATTATGATAATTGTTAGATGAGAAAAGCGGAATAAAAGTTCTGTGTTTTATCCGGAAATTTTTAGTAGATACTATTGACAAAACTATATTATATGATATATAGTATTATTAATAAAACAATATTGATGATTGATATAATATTATACAGAAATCAAAAAAGGAGTGAGCCCATGGTATTTAATACAGGCGCAGCCCTTCTGGATGCCATTGTTCTGGCTATTGTATCAAAGGAACAGGACGGAACCTATGGGTATAAGATTACTCAGGACGTACGCAGTGTTCTGGATGTTTCGGAATCCACACTTTATCCGGTGCTGAGACGGCTGCAAAAGGATGAATGTCTGGAAACCTATGATATGGCATATGAAGGAAGAAACCGCAGATACTATAAACTGACGGAAAAAGGATCTGCACAGCTGAATTTATATAAAGTGGAATGGAAAAACTATTCTTCAAAAATTTCCAGGCTGTTTGAGGGGGGAATTGATTTATGAACAGAAAAGAATTTATGGATCAGCTGGAAAAGCTCCTCTCTGATATCTCAGAGGATGAGAGAAGAGAGGCTCTTGACTATTATGAAAGTTATTTTGATGAGGCCGGAGAAGCAGAGGAAGCATCTGTAATCCAGAAGCTTGGAAGTCCCGGGAAGGTGGCTGCTATTATTAAGGCAGATCTGAAAGAGAACAGCAGCTCCGCCGGAACATACACAGAAAAAGGATACTATGATGAAAGAACAGAAGAGCCGGGACAGGTTCCGGGAGAGCGGACAGCCGGCAGAAAAGACAGAGGTTACCGCCCCAGGGAGAAACGGGGCAGTGGGATGATGATTCTGGTACTGATTCTTCTGGTGTTCCTTTCACCGTTTCTGTCAGGAGCCATAGGAGGTGTGGTCGGATTTATTGTAACCATCATCCTTTTACCCTTTATCCTGGCATTTGGAATTGGTGCCGGAGTAATCGGACTGCTGGTTGGCGGAATCGTTACAGTGTTTGCCGGAATCGGACTTTGCTTCAGCGCAGCGCCGGTTGGAATTTTTACTGTCGGACTCGGAAGCATTGTTACAGCCATAGGGCTTGTGGGACTGGTTTTTATTGTCTGGGTGCTCAGCAGACTTTTACCCAGACTGTTGAATAAGTTTACAGATTTTTGCAGCGGATTGATCCACAGAGAAAAAGGAGGTAATCAGGTATGAGAAAATTTTCAAAAATTGTTTTAGGCGCGGCAGCAGTTCTTGGAGTTGCAGGATTAGGACTTACCGCAGGCGGAGTTGCCATGGGAGCAACCATGGACGATATGAGATATGAGGGCAGTTCTGTTCAGAAGGTTGTGAATCGTATGGTAAGAGTTGCGGAAAGCCTGAATGACCATGACGACTTGGACGATGATGACTGGGACGACCATGATGATTGGGATGATGACGACTGGGAAATTGAAGATATAGCTCCGGCAGGTAAAGACGGAACATATGAGCTAGAAAATATTTCCTCCATGGACATTGAACTTAATTATGATGAACTGATCCTTCAGGAATATGACGGTAAAAATGTAAAAGTCAGTATTTCAGGAGACTATACAGATAAAGTAAGGGTCACTACAGAAGGTACAGAGCTGAAAATTGAAAGCAAAGGAAAAACAAAGCCTGAGGAAAGACAGGTGGTTGTTCGCTATCCTGCAGGAATGGAATTTACAGAGGTAAATATTGATGTGGAGGCGGGAACAGCAACTCTGGAGAATGATCTGAACACAAGGGAATTCAGTGCATCCGTAGGAGCGGGAACTTTAGAAAACTATGGTGCGATTTCAGCCAGAGAAGCGGATATTGAGGTAGGAGTGGGAACACTGGCTCTTACAGACCTTGATGCGGAATATATTGATGCAGAATGTGGAATCGGAATCATGGAACTGGAAGCAGCAGGCAAAAAAACAGATTATAATTACCGGCTTTCCTGTGGTGCGGGAACACTCAGTCTGGAAGACGAGGAATTTGCCGGTCTGGGCGGAAGCAAAATAGTAGATAATGATGGCGCTGTCCGCAAAATGCAGCTGGAGTGCGGTATGGGAACCCTGGAAGTAAGCTTTACTGAATGATTTCCGGGACATAGCCTGTAAAACGACAAGCAGTTTTCAGTGGGTCCGGTATGCAGGAACCCACAGAAAGGAAGTAAAAATATGAGCAACAAACGTCTTTATAAATCTTCAGTAAACTGTATGCTCTGCGGAGTCTGCGGCGGCATTGCAGAATATTTTGACATTGATCCCACCCTGGTGCGTCTTGCATGGGTAATCCTTACCTGTTTCGGCGGCGCGGGAATCTGGGCATATATCATAGCTGCAATTATTATTCCGAGAGGATAAATAATAGAGAAAAATCCTGTCAGTCTGAACCAACCCTGTAAATCCAATTTGGGGAACGGAGCAGTCTGGCAGGATTTTTTATATGAAAGAACGTGTAATTGTTTTCTTAAGAATGTAAATCATAAGGAAATATTGCTTGTACGAAGAAAGATAAATTGATATGATAATAAAAAAGCTGATTAAGTGTGAAAGGGGAGAAAAATATGGCAGAATTAAAAGAAGACTACAGAAAAGAAGAAAGAATAAACGGGATAGTTTATGATATGTCTCCCTCTGCAGACTATCGCCATGGAATTGTAAACAGCAATATTCATGCAATACTGAAGCAGCATCTGAAAAACAGTTTATGTCTTTCTTTTATGGAAAATCTGGATTACAGATACCAGCCTGAAAAAAATAATGATTACGTAATCCCGGATGTTATGCTTATCTGTGACAGAAAACACCTGAAAGGAGGAGCCTACACAGGAGTACCCCGTTTTATTGCGGAAACCCTAAGTCCTGCTACAGCCCTGAAAGACAAAACAGTGAAAAAAGAAATTTATCAGGCAGCAGGAGTTTCGGAATACTGGATCGTATCCCCAAAAGAAAGGGCAGTAGAGATTTATTATCTGGAACAGGACAATTATATTCTGAAATACAGTTATATTTTGCAGGATGATCCAGAAGATATATATTATAATGCAGACACTGTGATCTATCTGAGAGAGTTTCCTAATATCACCATGAAACTGGAAGAGATATTTGAGAATATTGAAGTATAACCTTTCCTGAAAGTGTCAATACTCCTGATGAATACAGATAAGGAGTGTGAGAACATTGAATAAAGATAAGGAAGTGGAAAGCTATCTGAAGGGAGAACTTCCTGAAGAGGAAAAGCTGAAATATGAGATCGCCGGAGAACTGGGACTTCTGGACCAGGTGCTGGAAAATGGATGGAAAAGCCTTTCGGCAAAGGAAACCGGGCGGATTGGCGGACTGATGACTCGCAGAAAAAAACAAGAAAAATAAGAAAGCAGAAAGCAGCTGTTCACAGGTAATTACCGGAAACGTGGTGAACAGAAGCAGTAAAGAGGATTCCTGGGAAGAGGGAGTCCTTTTTTTCATTGTAAGTAAGTCTGTTCTGTGATATTCTGAAAACAGAAAAATGTAAAAATATAAGACGATAAACAGAAGAATTTTCGGACAGGAGAAGATAAAGAAAGCAGTATGGAAATCAAAGAAGTGAAGAGAAATAAAAAGCAGTATCTTTCTCTTTTGTTGCTGGCGGATGAGCAGGAAAATATGGTGGATCGTTATCTGGAACATGGAACGATGTATGTGCTGGATGATAAGGGGATAAAGGCGGAATGTGTGGTTACAGATGAGGGGAATGGAATTCTTGAGATCAAAAATATAGCCACTGATCCGGACAGTCAGAGAAGGGGATATGGCAAAGCTCTGATTGATTTTATTAGCAGCAAATATCAGGGGAAATATTCCGTTTTGCAGGCAGGAACAGGAGACAGTCCTTTAACAGTTCCGTTTTATGAAAAGTGCGGATTTTCACGTTCTCATGTGGTGGAAAATTTTTTTACTGATAATTATGACCATCCAATTTATGAAGCGGGTATTCAGTTAAAGGACATGGTATATTTGAGAAAGAAGCTGGTGTAACGAATATTAAGCTTCTGCCATATTGGCGTAGAACCATTGCTCCAAATGCAGGTTGATATAATGGTTATTGTTATTTAGTACTTGGTGTATCAGAATGATTTTTGCAGCAGAAAAGGGGAAAAAATGAACGAAATTATTGAAAGCTTGTACAAACGAAAATCCATGAGGGTTTATGAGGAAAGAACGATTCCTGAGGAAATGAAGAGAATAATTCTGGAGGCTACTGCACAGGCTCCCAGTGCAGGATGTCAGCAGCTTTATACAATTCTGGATATTACGGATAAAGAGTTAAAGGTAGCATTATCAGAGACCTGTGATAATCAGCCGTTTATTGCAAAAGCGCCAATGGTTCTGGTATTTTGTGCGGACTGTAAAAAATGGTATGACACATATCTGGAAGCCGGGTGTACACCCCGAAAACCTGGAGCCGGGGATCTTATGCTGGCAGTAACAGATGCGGCGATTGCAGCGCAAAATGCAGTTGTGGCGGCGGAAAGCTTTGGTATTGGTTCCTGCTATATAGGTGATATTATGGAAAACTGTGAGGAACAGCGCAGACTTCTGAAGCTTCCGGAATATGTTTTTCCGGCTGTGATGCTGGTGTTTGGATGGCCAACAGAGCAGCAGAAACACAGACCAAAACCAGTACGGTTTGAACAGAAGCACATTGTACATGAAAATACATACCGCAGTATGGACGGAGAAGAACTTCGAAATATGTTTGAAGGCCGCTGCGGACAGAAAAGCTTTGAGGACTGGACTGCAGCTTTTTGCGGCCGTAAATATAATTCTGATTTTTCAAAAGAAATGACCCGGTCAGTGGAAGAATATCTGAAACAGTTTCTTAGGAAGGATTGTGATGTATAGAAAGGAAAAAATCAGATGGATGAACTGAAATTGAGAGAAATATGGAAAAAGGAAGAGGAAGCTGCCCATATTCATGGATGGGATTTTTCTCATATTAATGGGCGATATGAGGAAGAGAATGATCTGCCATGGGATTATGAAAAAATTATAAAATCATATCTGAAGGATTCTTTTAATCTTTTAGATTATGATACAGGGGGAGGCGTTGCTTCGGTATATGAAGGTTATCGCAGAAGAAACGCCTTTTCTCATCCGGGAGCCAGATGAGGTGAAGCTTACTCTGGAACAGGAAAAAAGTTTAATTCAGAGCAGGGCAGAAGATCCCAGAGAACTGCTGCTGATTGCTGAAATTAATGGAGAGCATGTGGGAAACTGCTCGGTTATGAGTATGGGCTCCTATCGCAGATATGCGCATAGATGTGAAATTGCAGTTGCTCTGTACCAGAAATATTGTAATTCCGGAATTGGCACAATGCTTTTGGAGTCAGCCCTTGCTGTGGCAAAGGAGTTGGGATATGAACAGGCAGTTTCTCTTTATGAGAAGCTGGGATTTAAAAAATATGGAACATTTCCCAAGAATATGAAATATTCAGATGGCACATATGCAGATGCGTACTGGATGATGAAGTGTTTATAAAATGTTATTTATCATCTAATAAAAAAGAAAAGGTTTTGGGGATAAACCGATTATCGCACAGTATGATCTCAGAAAATCAATAAGAGACAAAACCTGACAGAAAGCGAGAATTTATCATGAAACAGAAAATAAATTATACGGAGCTGCTGAAAGAAATTGTTATTCTCACAGGAGCTATGGCAGTAATCTCAGCAGCAGTTTACTTTTTTCTGGTGCCAAGCAAAACATCAGTAAGCAGCATTTCCGGACTGGGAATTATACTGTCCAACTTTGTACCGCTGCCTCTTTCCACAATTACCATGATTATGAATGTGATGCTTCTGATTATTGGTTTTCTGACCTGTGGAAAAGAATTTGGAGTAAAAACCATATATACAAGCATTATGCTTCCTGTTTTTCTGGGAGTATATGAAAAAGCTTTTCCGGCTTATCAGTCCATGACCGGAAGCCAGGAGCTGGATGTAGTCTGCTACATTCTGGCTGCGAGCGCAGGTTGCAGTATTCTTTTTAACCGGAATGCATCCTCCGGGGGACTGGATATTGTGGCAAAGATTATGAATAAATATCTGCATATGGAGCTTGGAAAGGCCATATCGCTTTCTGGGATGTGCATAGCTCTTTCTGCAGCGCTTGTGTATGATAAAAAGTCTGTTGTTCTCAGCGTTCTTGGTACCTATTTTAACGGACTTCTTCTGGATCACTTTATTTTTGGACAGAATATCAAGCGGAGAGTGTGCATTATTACAAAACATGAAAAAGAACTCAGAGATTTTATTCTTCATAATCTGCACAGCGGGGCAACGATTTACGAGGCTGTGGGCGCTTACAATATGGAAAAACGAAATGAAATTATCACAATTGTGGATAAAGGTGAGTACCAGAAGCTTATGGATTATATGAATCATAAAGATCCGGAGGCGTTTATTACTGTGTACACGGTGTCGGATCTCAGATATAGACCGAAGGTGTAAAACAGATGTTGTGAGAATAGGAGGGAAAAATGTTGTTCTATATCATATTTGATTTAAGTATGGCATGTATTACATTTGGCTTTGGCTTATGGTTTTATAAATCCAATGGAAGAGCCGCAAAATATTTGTCTGGATACAGCGTCAAATCAGGAAAGTATGATGAAGAAAATATGTGTAAGTCATATGGAAAACATATGATGGGGATGGCTGTTCCTTTTCTGGTGGGAATCGCAATTGATCTGTGGAAAGCTGGCCTGGGATGTCTGATTGCTTGGGGAGCATGGTTTATACTTTTTGTCCTGTTACTTATTAAGCGGGACAGAAGGGAGCGAGATCAATAAGATGAAGTATCAGGTTATATGTAAAAAAGAGGCATGAATATTTTATGAAGTTATTTAAAATTGCAGACCAATATTGTAAGGAAAGTACCTGGAAAACACTTGCTCTTGTTAAGTTCTGCCTTTTTTCTATGGGGCTGATGGCGGGAATGAAGATCCCAGAAGAGAAGAAAAAAATGTTTTATGCGCTTAGCGGCTCTATTTTTATAATAACGTATATTCCTCTGATGGCAAAGTTTTTTAAGGTGTGTATTTCTGCGGAGGATACAGGAAACAACTGACAGAAATAAAAATCATCTGAACAAAGGAAGGAGAACCCCATGTGTCTGATTTGTGACAGAATAAAAATGATAAAAGAAGACAGGAACCCGTACTTTGTAAAAGAACTGAAAACAGGATATGTTGTAATCGGTGATCATCAACATTTTAAAGGGTATACGTTATTTTTATGCAAGAAGCATAAAACAGAGCTATTTCAACTGGAAGACAAAGTAAAGATTCAGTTTTTAGAAGAAATGTCTCTGGTTGCGGAGGCGGTTTCTAGTGCTTTTGGAGCGGAAAAAATGAATTATGAGCTGTTGGGAAATGGTGATACACACCTTCACTGGCATTTGTTTCCGCGAATAGCCGGAGATCTGGAGCAGTATGGAAGCAACGGAAAAGGACCGGTATGGTGGTATCCTATGGAAAAAATGTACAGTGAGGAAAATCGTCCTTCAGAGCAGGAATTAGAGGAAATGAAACAAAAACTGAGGGAAGAGCTGGATAAGAAACTGAGCTGAACTTACAATGGAGGTACGGTTTATGAACACAGACAGGTTATCGCAGCAGCAGGCTGTCAAACTGATCGGAGAAGCATTTGCATCACAGAAACGGGCGTATGCTCCCTATTCGCATTTTCAGGTAGGGGCGGCGCTTTTGTGCAGAGACGGAAGTATTTACGGAGGCTGCAACATTGAAAATGCTTCCTATGGAGCCTGCAACTGCGCGGAGCGGACAGCTCTGTTCCGGGCAGTTTATGAAGAGAAAAAGGAGTTCTGCGCCATAGCCATTGTGGGAAAATCGCAGGAAAAAGAGGAATTTGATTACTGCGCGCCCTGCGGTATCTGCCGTCAGGTAATGGCTGAATTTTGTGATCCGGATACCTTTCAGGTAATTGTAGCAAAAAGTACAGAGGATTATAAAATCTATCTTCTGAAGGAACTGCTTCCTCTGAGCTTTAACGGAAGCAGTCTGGGTAAATAATGCAGCTGTTACCGGAAGGCAAAGCACCTTTGGTGATGGCGTTTTGCCCTGTATATCTTGAGATTTTGGTAGATACATGCCCAAACACCCCGTGGGACAGTGCTGTGTGAACAACAGCAGTTTATACATTTTTTATATCTTTCTGGACCGCTGTTGATTGAAGAAATATTTTAAAACTGTTATACTGAATGCAAACAAAAAAGAAATCTCTCAGGCAGGGGTTTCTTTTTTATCATACAACAGAAGGCAGGCGATGAGAATGGAGCGTCAGGATCATGCATATGTAAAGCTTGAAAATGTGTCAAAGGTTTATGGCTCCGGGGAAGTAAAGATTGTGGCAGTGGATCACATTAGTTTTGAGATCAATAAGGGTGAGTTTGTGGTAGTCGTAGGTCCAAGCGGAGCAGGAAAGACTACTGTGCTGAACATTCTGGGCGGTATGGATAAGGCAACCTCCGGACATGTGCTGGTAGACGGTGTGGACATTGCCAAATATTCCAGCAGACAGCTTACCGGGTATCGGAGAGAGGATATTGGTTTTGTATTTCAGTTTTATAATTTGGTGCCCAATCTTACAGCTCTGGAAAATGTAGAACTGGCTCTTCAGATCTGTAAAGAACCGCTGGATGCGGCAACAGTTCTGGAAGATGTGGGGCTGAAGGACAGACTGGGGAATTTTCCTGCGCAGCTTTCAGGAGGCGAGCAACAGAGAGTGTCGATAGCCAGGGCTCTTGCCAAGAATCCGAAGCTTCTTCTCTGTGACGAGCCTACAGGCGCGCTGGATTATCAGACCGGAAAAGCAATCCTGAAGCTTTTGCAGGATATGTGCCGGGAAAGAGGAATGACAGTAATTGTGATTACTCATAACTCTGCCCTTACTCCTATGGCGGACAGGGTGATCAAGATCAAAAACGGAAAAGTATCTTCTATGGTTCAGAATGATGCTCCTACTCCGGTAGAAGAAATCGAATGGTAGGTGAGCGCGATGAAGAAGGCACTGCATAAAGATTTCTGGGTGGAAATAAGAAAAACAAAGGCGCGTTTTATTTCTATTTTCTGTATTGTTGCCCTTGGAGTTGCGTTTTTTTCAGGAATCCAGGCAAGCTCCCCTGATATGAGACTTTCCGGGGATGCTTATTATACAGAAAGCAAAATGATGGATCTGAAGGTGATGGGCACTCTGGGACTGACGGAGGAGGATGTAGAGGCTGTCCGCAAAGTTGAAGGGGTAGAATGGGCTGAGGGAGCCTGGTCAACCGACGTGCTGTGCGGGGAGGCTGAGGCTCAGAAGGTTCTCCATGTGGAGGCTGTCAACGAGGATGTAAACACTCTTACAGTAGCAGAGGGACAGCTTCCGGAAAAAAGCGGAGAATGTTTTCTGGATGTGGAGTTTGCAGAAGCGCAGGGATATCAGATCGGAGATCAGATTGAATTAAGAGAGGATACAGAGGATCCTTTTCTGAAAAAGAAAACATATACCGTCACCGGACTTGGCAGATCCCCTCTTTACATATCCTTTAACAGAGGAAATACAACCCTGGGATCCGGCGAGGTAAACGGATTTGCCTATGTGCTGCCTGAGGATTTTGACCAGGAGGTTTCTACCCAGATCTATATCAGAGCTCATGGTGTGGATCAGGTGACCAGCTACACAGACGCCTATGACCGGCTTATTGAGAAGCTTCAGGACAAGGTGGAGGGAATTCAGGCGGAACGTTGTCAGATCAGATATGAGGATGTGATGACTGAGGCGGAAAAAGAGCTTGCAGATGCAGAGAAGGAGCTTTCAGACGGTAAAAAGGAAGCGGAGGAAGAACTTGCAGACGCCCGGAAAGAGCTTGAAGACGGTGAAAAAGAGTATTCAGACGGCAAAAAGGAATACGAGGACGGTAAAAAACAGTTTTCAGACGGGGAAAAGGAAATCTCTGACGGCAAAGAGCAGCTTGCCTCTGCAAAGGAGACTCTGGCAGAGGGGAGAGACCAGCTTGCAACAGCTAAGCAGCAGGCCGCAGACGGCTGGAGTCAGCTGAATGAAGCTCAGGATAAGCTGTCAGATGGCTGGAGTCAGTATAACAGCGGTAAAAAACAGCTTCAGGAGGGACGCAGCCAGTTAAATCAGGCAAAGAAGCAGCTTGCAGACGGACAACAGAAAATAGAGGAGAGCAAAGCTGCTCTGGATGAAAAGCAGGACCAGCTGGATACCGGTCTTGCTCAGGCCGAAAAGGGCATTCAGGCTGTTGAAGGTCAGATTGCGCAGCTTCAGGATCAGATTTCTCAGCTTGAAGAAGGAATCCGTCAGGCGGAAGAGGCGGAGGCGCAGATTCCGGCGCTGACACAGGCTCTGGAAGCAGCTCAGAGTACTGCTGCAGAAAAACAGGCCGCTTTTGATGCGGCTCAGTCAGAGGTCAGTGAAGCGCAGGCTGGTTTTGACACAGCCCAGGCGGCTCTGGAAGAGGCTGTCCGAAGATTTGAAGCCGGAGAGATCACAGAAGAAGAGCTTGCTTCCTATCAGACAGCAGTGGAAACAGCAAGAGGAAATCTGGAAGCAGCTCAGGGAAATCTGGAAACAGCCCGCGGGGAACTGAATGCAGCCAATGGAGCTGTCTCTCAGGCACAGGCAGAGTTGGATACATGTACAGCGGCAGCAGCAAAGAAGCCGGAGCTGGAAGCCGGACTTACGGCTGCCAGGAACGGACTTGCTCAGGCAGAGGAAAAAAAGGCAGAGCTGGTTCAGACAGTTGAGACTTTAAAAGAAGGCCAGAAAGCCATTGATGCCGGCAGGGAAACGCTGAAACAGGAAGAGGCGAAGCTGGAGCCTGCAAAAAAACAGATTGCCGCAAACGAAAAGAAGCTGACCGCAAATGAAAAGAAGCTTCAGGAAAGTCTGGCAGTTTTAAACAGCGGTCAGGCGGAAATCGACGCAAACAGACAAAAGCTGAACTCTGCTCAGGGAGAAATCGAAGCAAACGAGCAGAAGCTGAATTCCGGTGAGCAGGAGATTGAGACCAGCCAGCAGAAAATAACAGATGGAGAGGCTGAACTCAGAGAGAACAGACAGAAGCTTGCAGATGCAGAAAAGGATTTAAAAGAAGCGGAGCAAAAGCTGAAAGATGGCTGGAAGGAATACGAGGACGGCAAAAAAGAGGCAGAGGATGAAATTGCGGAAGGCGAGCAGAAGATAGAAGACGCCAGAAAGGAAATTTCAGAGATCGAAGAACCTGAATGGATCGTCACAGACCGAAACGATCTTCCGGAATATTCTGATTACGGAGACAATGCAGACAGGATCAAAAGTATAGGAGAGGTTTTCCCTGTGATCTTTTTCCTTGTGGCAGCCCTGATCAGTCTTACTACCATGACACGAATGGTAGAGGAACAGAGGACTCAGATCGGAACGCTGAAGGCCCTGGGCTACGGGAAGTTTTCTATTGCGTCCAAATATCTGAACTATGCGTTTCTTGCCACAGTAGGAGGAAGCGCTGCAGGTGTTCTTATCGGTGAAAAAATTCTTCCATATATAATCATCAAAGCCTATGGAATTATGTACCACAATGTAGAAGACAGCCTTCAGATTCATTATGAGCTGAAATTTGCTCTGACGGCTTCAGTTGCTGCAATTGTCTGTACAGTTGGCGCTACTGTTATTTCCTGTTATCGGGTACTTTCTGAGACACCGGCTTCTCTTATGCGTCCGCCGGCGCCAAAAGAGGGCAAAAGAGTTCTGGTAGAAAAAATCACGATTTTGTGGAAACATCTGAATTTTACCTGGAAGTCAAGCCTCAGAAACCTTTTCCGCTACAAAAAGCGTCTGTTTATGACAATATTCGGTATTTCCGGAAGCATGGCGCTGATGCTGGTAGGCTTTGGCATCCGGGATTCTATTTCGGATATTGTAGTGAAACAGTATTCTGAGCTTCAGCACTATGACGGAACCATTATTACGGATGAGGACGCTTCTGATGAGGACAGAGAGAAGCTGATGGAATATCTGGACAAAAATGAAAAACTGGAACGGTTTACAAACATTCAGTTCAGTAAGATTACAGCTCCCAACGGGAAATCCAATATCAGTGTTTATCTCTATGTACCGGAAAATATGGAAACCTTCCGGGAGGATGTGACACTGAGAAACCGTCTTACAGGAGAGGCCTATGAGCTGACTGATGAGGGCGCGGTGATCAGTGAAAAGACTGCAAAGCTTCTGAATCTTCAGGTAGGTGATACCATTACCTTGGAGCGGGAAAATAAGGAGTTTCATGCAAAAGTGTCTGTAATTACAGAAAACTACATGGGACACTACATCTATATGACCCCAAAGGTCTATGAGCAGACATTTGGTGAGAAACCGGATTATCAGGATGTTGTATTTTCCGTAAAGGATGAGTATGTTGAGCAGGCAGAGGAGATCGGAAAAGAGATCATTGAACAGCCGGGAGCTCTCAGTATCAGTTATACCTCAAGTCTGGCGGCCCAGGTGGAACGAATGCTCAGCACACTGGGAATTGTTATTGTAGTGCTGATCGTTTCTGCGGGAATGCTTGCCTTTGTAGTTTTGTATAATCTGAACAATATTAATATTACAGAGAGACAGAGAGAACTGGCAACGCTGAAGGTCCTGGGCTTCTACGACAAAGAGGTTTCCCAATACGTATTGAGGGAAAACATTCTTCTGACTATTGCGGGGATTATTTTTGGATCGGGATTCGGAGTTCTGCTTCACAGATATATTATTGTAACGGTTGAGGTGGACGCAGTAATGTTCGGGCGGGATATCCGGCCTGTAAGCTTTTTGTACTGCGCTGTGATAACCTGCATTTTTTCCATGATCGTAAACTGGTTTATGCACAGGAAGCTGACAAAGATCGACATGGTGGAATCTCTGAAATCCGTAGAGTAAAGGGAGTTACAGATCAGGGAACACAGTCCCGTGAGGTGCTTTGGCATATATACGTCAAAATCCCGGGATATACAGGGCAGGATACTGTCCCCAGGGGTGATTTGGAATGTATTTTGACCAGTCGGCTGTGAAGGTGGGGAACAGTAACCAGTTGCTGAAATATCTGTGAAATTTCTGTATTCCGTCTTGACAACCGTAAAAAATGTAATTATAGTATGTACCATAACAAAGGCGAGGAAGAAGAGGAGTATGCTGAATACCCTGACAGAGAGGAATATCCGCTGGCTGGAAGATATTCTCAGAAGGACGCAGCAGAAGGTAGCTTTGGAGCCGGGAGGCTGATGGCCGGAGGGAAAACACAGAAACCGGCAGCAGGCTTTCACGTAGATCCTGCGTTAAAGGAAAATGAGATGTGCAGTGAAATAAAAGTGACATACAGTCTGTTTCCTGCATAATGAAGGTGGTACCGCGACAAACTTCGCCCTTCACACTTAGGTGTGAGGGGCTTCTTTTATTTACCGGAAAGCAGCACATATTGTATGGAGCTTCCGGGCAAATAAAAACAGATTTTCCCCTCACTATTACAGAAAACACATACAGGAGGTTTATTATGAGCAAAGAGCTTGCAAAGACGTATGATCCGAAAGGACTGGAAGAGCGTCTGTACAAAAAATGGATGGATAATGGTTATTTCCATGCAAAAGTAAATCCAGATAAAAAACCCTTTACCATTGTGATGCCGCCGCCCAATGTTACCGGACAGCTTCACATGGGACACGCTCTGGACGAGACCATGCAGGATATTCTGATTCGTTTTAAGAGAATGCAGGGCTATGAGGCGCTGTGGCAACCTGGAACTGACCATGCGGCAATCGCCACAGAGGTCAAGGTTATTGACAAGCTGAAAAAAGAAGGAATTGACAAGCACGAGATCGGCCGTGAGGAATTTTTAAAGCATGCCTGGGCGTGGAAGGAAGAGTACGGCGGAAAGATCATCAACCAGCTGAAAAAGCTTGGCGCATCCGCAGACTGGGAAAGAGAACGCTTTACCATGGACGAGGGCTGCTCCAAGGCAGTTCAGGAAGTGTTTATCAAGCTTTATGAAAAAGGCTATATTTACAAAGGCTCCAGGATCATCAACTGGTGTCCGGTATGCCAGACCTCGATTTCTGACGCAGAGGTAGAGCATGAGGATCAGGACGGATTTTTCTGGCACATCAATTATCCTATCGTTGGAGAAGAGGGACGCTTCGTGGAGATTGCCACCACCCGTCCGGAAACACTTCTGGGAGATACTGCAGTAGCGGTAAATCCTGATGACGAGAGATATAAGGATCTGGTTGGAAAAATGCTGAAGCTGCCTCTCACAGACCGTGAAATTCCGGTTGTGGCAGACGAGTATGTGGATAAAGAATTTGGAACAGGCTGCGTGAAGATCACACCTGCCCATGACCCTAACGACTTTGAGGTTGGAAAACGTCACAACCTTCCTGAGATCAATATCATGAATGACGACGCTACCATCAATTCTCTTGGTGGTAAATATGCGGGAATGGACCGTTATGAAGCGCGTAAGGCAATGGTGGCAGATCTTGAGGCACAGGGACTTCTGGTGAAGGTAGTTCCCCATTCCCACAGCGTTGGAACTCATGACCGCTGTGGCACTACGGTAGAGCCTATGATCAAGCCTCAGTGGTTCGTTCGTATGGACGAGATGGCAAAAGCTGCTATTGACGTTCTCAATAAGGGCGAGCTAGAATTTGTTCCTGCAAGCTTTGGCAAAACCTATCTTCACTGGCTGGAAAATATCCGTGACTGGTGTATTTCCCGTCAGCTTTGGTGGGGACACAGAATCCCGGCTTACTACTGTGATGAGTGCGGCGAGGTGGTTGTTGCCCGTGAGATGCCGGAAAAATGTCCGAAATGCGGATGCACTCATCTTCATCAGGATGAGGACACTCTGGATACCTGGTTCAGCTCCGCACTGTGGCCGTTCTCTACTTTGGGATGGCCGGACGAAACTGAGGAAATGGAATATTTCTATCCTACAGACGTGCTTGTGACAGGCTATGACATTATTTTCTTCTGGGTTATCCGTATGGTATTTTCTGCTATGGAGCAGACCGGAAAGGCGCCTTTCCACCACGTTCTGATCCACGGCCTTGTAAGGGATTCTCAGGGAAGAAAAATGAGCAAGTCTCTTGGAAACGGTATCGACCCTCTTGAAGTAATTGACAAATACGGAGCCGATGCTCTTCGTCTGACACTGATCACCGGAAATGCTCCGGGAAATGACATGCGTTTCTACTGGGAGAGAGTAGAATCCAGCCGTAACTTTGCAAATAAGATCTGGAATGCATCCAGATTTATCATGATGAATCTGGAAGGCAGAACAGTCTCTGCTCCTGAGAACCTGAAGGAGCTGTGCATGGAGGATCAGTGGATTCTTTCCAGACTGAATACAGTAGTCCGTGAAGTAACAGAAAACATGGAAAAATATGAGCTTGGTATTGCTGTTCAGAAGGTTTATGACTTCCTGTGGGATGAGCTCTGCGACTGGTACATTGAGATGGCAAAGGTTCGTCTGTGGAAGGCAGAGGAAGATCCAAAGGCAGCCGGAGAGGCTCTGTGGACACTTCGTACAGTTCTTACCGAAGGTCTGAAGCTGCTTCATCCGTTCATGCCGTTTATCACTGAGGAAATTTACTGTACTCTTCTGCCGGAAGAGGATTCTATTATGATCTCCCAGTGGCCGGTATACACAGAAGAGAGAAGCTTCCCGGAGGCAGAAAAGGCAGTTGAGGGCTTTAAGGAGGCGGTAAGAGGCATCCGCAATACCCGTACAGAAATGAATGTTCCGGTAAACCGCAAGACCAGCCTTTATATTGTGGGAAGAGACGCAGATACCTGCGCCCGTTATGAGGCCTGCAAAAGATCCTTTGTAAACCTTGCCTTCTCTAAAGAAATCCAGGTTCAGGAGACAAAGGACGGAATCGGCGAGGATGCAGTTTCCGTAGTGGTTTCTGACGCAGTTGTTTATCTGCCTCTGGAAGATCTGGTTGACAGAGAAAAAGAAATCGAGCGTCTTACAAAAGAGCAGGAGCGTCTCACAAAAGAGATCGCCCGCTGCCAGGGTATGCTGAATAACCCGAATTTTGTAAATAAAGCGCCTGCTGCAAAGGTAGACGCAGAAAAAGAAAAACTTCAGAAATACGAAGAAATGATGGAAAAGGTAAACGTACAGCTTTCACAGATGCAAAAGTGATAAAGGAGCGTTAAGATGAAATGGTATGATATATGTAACAGGATTTCTCTGCTGCTTCATGCACTGGTCAGTGCAGCAGGATATTTTCTGATTGAGGCAATCAGCAGACATTCCTTTACTGAGGCATGGGATTTTATGACAGGCAGGCCACTGGTGTTTGCCTACAATGCGGCTCTGATTTTCACATCTTCTCTGATTGTATACCTGTTCAGAAGAAGATGCTTTATCCGTGTGCTGCTGGTGATGTTCTGGCTTCTTCTTGGAATCATAAACGGTGTGATCCTGGCTACCCGTGTTACACCGTTTACCGGACCGGATCTTCATCTTCTGACAGATGGAATGGCTCTTCTGGAAAAATATCTTCCCAAATGGGGAGTGATTGTGGCACTGATCGTACTGGGGCTTTTTGCACTGACACTTCTGGCGCTGATCGTCAAAGGACCGAAGTTTAAAGGAAAGCTGAAATACCGCTGGAATATTCCTCTGGTACTTGCCGGATTTGTGCTTTTTGCCGGAGTGACACAGCTTGCGCTGGAAAAAAGAGTGCTGTCCAATTATTTTGGAAACATAGCCTTTGCCTATGAGGATTACGGATATCCTTACTGTCTCGGGGTTACGATCTTTGATACCGGAATCAGCTGTCCGAGAGATTACTCGGAAAAAGAAATCAAAAGGATTGAAAAAACCGAGGAGAACCTGCCGGAAACCAGAGAGGGAGAATATCCCAATATTATTTTCCTGCAGCTGGAATCTTTCTTTGATCCGGAGCTTGTAAATTATCTGGAGATATCCGAAGATCCCATACCTAACTTCCGCAAGCTGATGAAGGAGTATACCTCCGGATATTATAAAGTGCCTTCTGTAGGCGCAGGTACGGCAAATACAGAGTTTGAGTCCATTACAGGCATGAGCCTTCGGTATTTCGGACCGGGAGAATATCCTTATAAGAGTATTCTGAAGGAGACAACCTGTGAAAGCGCTCCGTATGTTCTTGGAGAGCTGGGATATTCCAGTCATGCCATACATAACAATGAGGCGAATTTCTACGGAAGAAGAAGTATTTTCCCGAATCTGGGATTTGACACTTTTACCTCTGCAGAGTATATGCCTGATGAGGATGATAAAAACCCGCTGGGCTGGACAAGAGATCGGGTTCTTACAGATGAGATCCTGAAATGCCTGGATTCCACAGAGGATCAGCCGGATTATGTTTATACCATCTCTGTGCAGGGACACGGAGCCTACCCGGAGGAACCGGAGCTTGAAGAGCATGAGATCACTGTGACCGGTTCTCCTACTGCCTCCAAGAATAACCAGTGGGAGTACTATGTGAACCAGATCCATGAGATGGATAATTTTGTCAAAGAGCTTACAGACAGGCTTGAAGATTATCCGGAGGATGTTGTTCTTGTTATGTATGGAGATCATCTTCCTACTATGGGCCTGACTGTGGAGGATGTGGACAATAAATACCTTTTCCAGACACAGTACGTTATGTGGGATAACTTTGGCCTTGAGAAAAAAGACGTGAACCTTGCAGCTTATCAGATGGCTGCAGAGGTTCTGGACCGTGTGGGAATCCATGAGGGAACTGTTTTCCGTTATCACCAGGCAAGAAGAAATACAAAGAATTATCAGGTGGATCTGGAAACTCTTCAGTATGACCTGCTTTATGGGGAGCAGCATTCCTATGAGGGAGAAAATCCGTTCAAAAGGACAAAGATGCGTCTCGGACTTTATGATGTGACGCTGGACGGAGTTTCCCTGGTATCAGCCTGGGATCATACCTACCGGATCACGGGAACCAATTTTACGCCGTCCAGTCAGGTAAAACTGAATGGAGAATGGCACGATACCATTTATGTGAATCCCACAACACTGATGATCTCCGGCACAGAGCTGGAAGATTTCGACAGGCTTTCTGTGGTGCAGCGAAGCAACAGCTCAACCCGAAAGGCTCTGAGCAAGAGCTATGACCGTTCCTGCTATATGCTGTTTGATGAAAATAAATGGAAACTGCCGACGGAAGATAACTGATCCTGCCGAATAAAAGATTACGATTGGTACTGGACATATTTCACCACTCATATATAATGATATCGTAGCGGTATATCAGAGACAGCCTCTGATGCCGCTGCGAAAACATTAGATGAAGTGGTGAATTTTTTTATGAATTACGAAGAAGCGGTTGCTTATATTGAAGAAACTCCAAAGTTTACAACAAAAAATAAACTCTCCCATACAAAAGAGTGTCTGGGGCGTCTGGGAAATCCGGAAAAAAAGTTTAAAGTCATTCATGTGGCAGGAACCAACGGAAAAGGAAGTACCTGTGCTTTTCTGACTTCCATTTTCAGAGAGGCGGGATATTCCTGTGGACTTTTTACCTCTCCACACCTGGTTGTGATCAATGAACGCTTTCAGATCAATGAGAAGAATATTGATAACCAGGCGTTTATGAGCGCATTTGAAAAGGTAAAGGCTCTTGCAGACGAGCTTGTGGCAGAGGGAAGTTATCACCCGACGTATTTTGAAATGCTGTTTCTTATGGGAATGGTGATCTTTGCCGAGGCAGGTGTGGATTACGTGATGCTGGAAACCGGACTGGGAGGACGTCTGGATGCCACAACAGCAGTGGAGGATCCTGCTGCCTGTGTGATCACATCCATCAGCTTTGACCATATGCAGTATCTGGGGAATACCATTGCAGAGATTGCAGGAGAAAAGGCAGGGATCATTGTTCCGGGAGTGCCTGTGATCTATGACGGAAATAATTCGGAGGCAGCCAAGGTGATTCGGAAGCAGGCTGAGGCTCTGGGCAGTCCGTATTATGAAGTAAAAAAGGAAAATACGGAAATTCTGCGAAATACCAGTGCGGGCATTGATTTTTGTATGGAGAATGAGTATTATGGAAACACAGCATTTTCCATTCCGTTTATTGCAGGATATCAGGTGATGAATGCGGCGCTGGCGCTGAAAACTGCAGAGGTTATTAAGGATGTGGTAAACCTTCCGAAGGACGCTGTTCTTCGTGGCCTCAGGGAAACACGCTGGCAGGGACGTATGGAAACCGTTCTTCCGGGAGTGATCGTGGACGGCGCTCACAACGAAGACGGAGTAGAAAAGTTTGTGGAGACAGCAGAACATTTTCAGAAGGATTATCCTCTGACGCTGTTGTTTTCTGCTGTAGATGATAAGGATTATACAGACATGATCCGGACTGTTGCAGGACGGATTCGGTTTCAGCATGTGATCGTGACCCAGGTAGGAGGCTACAGAAAGGTTCCGGCGGAGCAGCTTGCGGATATTTTCCGGAAAGAGGGATGCCTTTGCGCAGAAAGCTGCGAGGATGTGGAGATGGCATTCAGAAGAGCCCTTGAATACAGAGGGAAAGAGGGAATGCTTTTCTGCGTAGGATCTCTGTATCTGGTGGGAGAGATCAAAGCGATCATCCAGAAAATGACTGAGCACTAAGGAGGCGGAAACACCCAGGGGTGTACCTGTATGCTCGGAAAACATTGAGCAAGGAGGCGGAAACAAATGATAGATTATGAGGAAGAGCTGAAGAAGTTTGAGCCATGTCTTGACGTGCGGGAAGCAGAAGGTGCGATTTACGACAGAGAGCTCACTGATATTCTTGATGTGCTTCAGGAAGTATTAAGAGAGGCCAAGAGTAACAGGCGTGTAAAATAATAAGGAGAATTCTACAGATGAATTGTGTGAATTGCGGTGCATTTCTTACAGACATGGACCTGGATTATTGTCCAAGCTGCGGGTACAATGTACTGATTCAGAAAAAAGTGGATTATCTTTCCAAGAGCTTTTATAATCAGGGGCTGGAAAAGGCAAGCATCCGTGACCTGTCAGGGGCGATTGCCTGTCTGAAACAGAGCCTTATTTATGATAAAAGAAACATCAGGGCAAGAAATCTTCTGGGGCTTGTGTATTTTGAAACAGGCGAGGTGGTTGCCGCGCTCAGTGAATGGGTGATTAGCAAGAATCTTCAGCCCACAAGAAATCTTGCGTCTGAGTATATTGGCAGACTTCAGGCAAACGGAAATAAACTGAAGGCTATCAATGACACCATCCGGAAATATAACCACGCGCTTCTTCTGTGCAGAGAAGGTCATGAGGATATGGCCTCCATTCAGCTTCGCCGGATTCTTTCTCAGAATCCCAAGCTGATCAAGGGGTATCATCTTCTGGCTCTGATCCAGATAAAAAACGGAGAGTGGAGCCGGGCAAGGAGAACGCTCAGAAAAGCGGCAAAAATTGACAAGACAAATACCACAACTCTCAGATTTTTAAGGGAAGTAGATGAACAGACTGGCGTGACAACCAGACTGGAAAAGCAGAAAAAAGGCTTTTTCCGGGATAACAAAAATAAAAATATGGAGTATGATCCGGCAGAAAGCGAGTATACGGTCCAGACGCCGGTTTATCATGAAAGATCCAGACTTCCGGTTTTCCTTCTGATCATGTCCGGAATGGCAGCAGGCGCAGTAGCGTTCTGGCTTCTTGCAGTTCCTGCTATAAAACAGGGGATTTATCAGGAGGCAAACCAGCAGATCGTCCAGTACAGTGAATCTCTGGCAACCCAGGGGGCAGAGCTTACCAGGGTTCAGGGTAAAGCAGAAGAATCGGATAATACAGCGGAAACGGTATCGAAACAGCTGACGGAAGAACAGGCAAAGAGCAAAAGCTATGAGTCGCTTCTCACAGCCTACACGTTTTACCAGCAGCAGAATCTGGATGAAGCAGCGGTAGCGGTAAAGAATGTTCAGGTGGATGTTCTTCCGGAATCCCTGAAGCCTGTTTACATTACTATCCGGGACGCTACAGGCGTAGCAGGGATCGGAGATCCGGAACAGCCGCAGACAGATGAATCATCCGGTGGGGAAAGCAGCGGAGACTCCGACAGTACGGAGGGAAGTACGGATGGCTCAGGATATGACGACTCCGGATCCTATGGAGAAGGAAGCTATGATGAGGGAAGTTCTGATGATTCCGGTTACTATGATGACGGATATTATGACGATGGAAGCTATGACGATGGCTCCTATTATGAATAATGCAGAAAACATGAGAAAAACCTCGAAGCAGGGGGATGTGCGCAGGCACATCCCTTTTTTGATCGGGAAAACAGGACATTTTGTGTGAACCTTCCTGGAAAAACGCCTGAGTATCAGCTAGGCTTCTGACAACAACAAAGCAGCGGAGAAATAAATATATGTTTATCATCAGGCAAAAAAATGTGGAAAAATGGAATAAAATGCAGAATAAGGGGGAAAATAATCATGAATGAAATGTTTGAACTGGAGGGAGCAAGTCTGACTGTGCATCTTCCGGGAGATGTGGATCATCCGGTGTCAGATGAGATACGCAGAGAATCAGACCGGATCATGAGCCACGTATACATCAGGACCATGCTGTTTGATTTTCAGAATACAGGATTTATGGACAGCTCTGGCATCGGACTTCTGATGGGGCGTTACCGGGCTCTGGGAATGAGGCAGGGGTGCATCTGCGCAGTAAAGGTGAATCCTCATATTGACAAGCTTCTGCATCTGTCAGGGGTTCACAGATATATAGAAATTCAGAAAGCTGAGGGAGAGGAGAAGTGACCATGGAAAACACCAATGAAATGACAATTGTTTTTGACAGCCGTCCGGTAAACGAAGGGATGGCACGTATTGCGGCAGCTTCTTTCTGCACGCAGCTGAATCCCACTCTGGAGGAGGTTGCGGATCTGAAAACGGCAGTGTCTGAGGCTGTGACTAACTGTATTATTCATGGATATGAGGGCGAGGTACATAAGATACGCATGGATCTGAAGCTGAAAGGAAGAGAGATCTTTGTGGACATTACAGATCAGGGAGTAGGCATTTCTGATGTCAAAAAAGCCATGGAGCCCCTGTATACAACAAAACCGGAAAAAGAGCGTTCGGGAATGGGATTTACATTTATGGAAGCTTTTATGGATGAGGTAACTGTTGATTCTGAAGTGGGAGTAGGAACTTCTGTCCACATGAAAAAGACGATCCGAAGATAAGGAGGGGGAATGGAGCATACTCTTGCCCTGATCGGGCTTGCGCACCAGGGGGATAAAGAGGCAAGAGATACAGTTTTTGAGGAGAATACAGGACTTATCTACAGTGTGGCAAAAAGATTTTTAGGCCGGGGCGTAGAAATGGAGGATCTTTTTCAGATCGGAAGCATCGGGCTTTTAAAGGCAGTGGATAAGTTTGACACAGAATTTGACGTAAAATTTTCCACGTATGCGGTGCCTATGATCGCAGGAGAAATACGGAGATTTCTCAGAGATGACGGGATGCTGAAGGTCAGCAGATCCATAAAGGAAAACTGCAGCAAAGTATTTCAGGCCAGGGCAGAGCTGGAGCGGAGTCTGGGAAGGGAGCCTGACATGGAGGAGCTTGCCCGCGCAGTCAGCATGGCTCCGGAAGAGCTTGCCATGACAATGGAGGCAGGAGCTCCGGTGGAATCCATTTATAAGACTGTGTACCAGGGAGAGGGAACGGAGATCACTCTGGCGGACAGACTTGAGGAAAAAGAAAACCGGCAGGAAAAGCTTTTGAACAGGATTCTGCTGGAAGAGGTTCTGGGAAAACTTGAAAAGGATGAAAGAAGGCTGATCTGCATGCGGTATTTTCAGGATATGACTCAGACAGAAATCGCAGGCAGACTGGGAATATCGCAGGTTCAGGTATCCAGAATGGAAAAACGCATCATAAAGCGGCTGAGAGAGTATTATGACGGTTCCTGATGCTCAGCCGCCTGTTTCCGGTTAATATCTTCGATGACAGTGGAGTTTACCTGGTCTTCGTAGATACGCATCTGCACCTGCATGGGGGAAGGCTCTGAAGTGATCTTTACCCTGCTGAAATGATTAAAGAAAAACAGAACGCCCAGTCCAAGGCCTACAGAGTAGGTGATTTCAAGAATCGTAAAGCCATTGGAGACGCTGCCCGTTACCTGTTCATAAATCTGCCTGAAAAGCTTTCCTACGTCCGCATCTGTATTAAAGGTCATAATAGAGAAAGCTGCGCCAAAAAAGGAAATCAGACAGACGAAAGCAGTTTTGACAATATGAAAGAGCTGATGGGAAGCTCCTGTTTTTTTGTAGGTAAGAATAAAATCAGGTTCGCCTATATGGGTGATGGTAAGTTCCGGCTCTTTTTTCTGGATCAGATCTACCAGATCCATGGCAGTCATCACATACCGGCCGGGCTTTTCCGGATCCAGATTGGCTACCGGAAGGACTCGCAGACGGTTGAGCAGCTTTGAATTTGTACAGGACAGACGGGCAATATCCTGTAGATATACATGAGGATGATGAATCTCGACATTCTGGTCAAGCTGAAGATATAAGGTGTCGTTCATGGCAGAGATCCTTTCTGTAAGCTCAGTCTTTCATTTTCGGACGGAAAATAAGACTTCCGATCCAGGAAAAAAGCAGCGCTGCGGACACACCGGCGGAGCAGGCAGTAAAGCCGCCTGTAAAAAGACCGAGAAATCCGTCCTGGTCAATGGCTTTTTTCATGCCCTTCCATAATACCTGGCCGAAACCGGTCAGAGGGACAGTGGCTCCTGCTCCGGCATAATCAGTAAGAGGCTGGTAGAGTCCGATGGCGCTGAGGACGACGCCGGAGCATACAAGAAGAACCATAACCCTGCCGGGAAGAAGCTTTGTTTTGTCAAGAAGAATCTGAACAAGGGCACAGATCAGACCGCCTACCCAGAAAGCATTAAAATAATCCATGAGATTTTCCTCCTGTTAAAGATCTTTGTGTTCAATAACCACTGCGTGGGCAATTCCCGGAACCGCCTCGCCTTCGTTGTAGCTGACTTTGGAGAGCATGGCCCCTGTGGGAACAAAAAGAATCCGTTTCCAGGTTCCCCGGGCTACTTCCGGAAGGATATATGCTGCAAGAACGGAAGCCGCACAGCCGCAGCCGCTTCCACCGGAATGAGTATCCTGAGAGGCATTGTCATAGATCAGAAGTCCGCAGTCCTGATGAACCTTGCTGATGTCAATGTTTTTTTCGGAAAGAAGATCCTGAAGGATACGCTGGCCTACCATGCCAAGGTCCCCGGTAAAAACAGCGTCATAATCCTGTGGTGTCCGGCCAAAATCATAAAGATTCTGCCAGATGGTATCGCAGGCGGCAGGAGCCATGCACCCTCCCATATTCAGGGAGTCACGGAAACCGTAGTCGATTACTTTTCCCGTGGTGATCCCTGTAATGACGGCGCAGCCGGAACTGCAGCAAAGCGGAGAGTGTTCTGAACGCTCCTGGGGAACCGGCGGTCTGGAGCCGATGACACAGGCGCCGCTTCCGGTCACGGTCCAGGTAGCGGACAGAGGACGCTGGCTGCCATAGCCTAAAGGAAAACGGAACTCCTTTTCTGCTGTGGCAAAATGGCTGGAGGCAGCGCACAGGATATGTTCTCCGTAACCGGCGGAAACTGCCATCGCCCCAAGGGACAGCGCTTCTCCCATGGTGGAACAGGCGCCGTACAGTCCGTAAAAAGGAATACCCATTTCTGCAATCCCGAAGGAGGAGGCAATGGTCTGGGCAAGCAGGTCACCGGCAAAGGCCATGCGGATGTCCGGGGGAGTCAGTCCTGCCTTTCCTACAGCCAGAACAGCGGTTTCCTTCTGAAGAGTGCTTTCTGCTGTTTCCCATGTTTTTGTTCCAAAGAGAGGGTCCTGAGAAACCATGTCAAAAAGGTGTCCCAGCGGGCCTTCTCCTTCTTTTTTGCCTGTGATAGAAGCTGCGCTTTCGATATATATGGGCTGTTCAAAAGAAATACTAGCGCTTCCTGTCAGTTTTCCGGCAGTCATACGATCACCTCCATAAGTTTAAGAATATAATAGACACATCCAACCAGCCAGGAACTGAGGATTCCGTAAAGGATCACAGGTCCTGCAATGGTAAAGATCTTGCAGCCGATACCAAAGATCTGCCCTTCTGCCTGAAATTCAATGGCAGAGGCTGCCACAGAATTAGCGAAGCCTGTAATGGGCACAAGACCACCGGCTCCGCCGAATTTTCCGATTTTGGAATACAGGTTCAGACCGGTGAGGATTACACTGATCAGAATAAGAATCAGAGAGCACCAGCTTCCGGCTTCTTCCTTGTCTGCGCCAAGGCTTTGGGCCGTATTCAGAAGAAATTGTCCAGACATACAGATCAGTCCGCCTGTAAAAAATGCTTTTATCATATTCAGGGGAAGGCTGTGGACAGGGGTTACCCGCTTTACATATTTCTCATATTCTTTTTGTTTTTTTAGCTGTTCAGAATTTGCCATAAATTTTTCCTTTCAATTTATTTTGACTTTTCAGATATTTATGAATATAATGGGTCTTACTGCCACCCGAAATAATAGAAGAAAAGTGTACCGGTCAGTTTTCCCAGGGCAATAAACAGGATGATAAGAGGAAGTCCCTGTGTCAGACGGATTCTTCTTGTAAAAACAGGAAACATGTCAGCTACTTCAGCAAGAGCCAGGATCCATCCTCCAAGGAAAATACCGGAGAACACACCGAATAAAAGTAAAAAAGGAGTTCCCAGAGGCAGGGGGAACCGGAAAAGACAAAAAAGATTTCCAAGAAAGATTCCCAGAAAACACATATCTTCATAAAGAAGGATATGATCAGCGGTATGGGTAATGCCTGCATATCGGGGGATAATGGAAAGACCGATCAGAAGTCCTGCCACACCGCTGGCAATAATGGTTCCGGAGCAAAGTCCGAGAAGACCCAGAAATATCTGCTGCCACATGAGAAATTCTCCTTTCGCGGAATTTAGTGTGTATTATGTAAAAAAACATGAAAATTATACACTAATTCTTAAAAAACTATGAAAACCTGTACTTTTTCTACAGCGGATAGTATAATTAAAAAGATAAACAATGACGCAGGAGGTTTGCGTATGTACGACGTATATTCCCGAATGGAATTATTACTGGGACAGACAGGAGTGGATCGTCTGGGAAGAGCGCAGATTGCCGTGTTTGGTCTGGGCGGTGTGGGTTCCTATGCAGTGGAGGCTCTTGCCCGCTGCGGCGTGGGAAGCCTTACGCTGGTGGATCACGATGTAGTATCTGCAACAAATATTAACCGGCAGCTTTTTGCCCTGCATTCTACTATTGGCAGAAAAAAAGTACAGGTTGCCAAGGAACGGATCCGGGATATTGACGAGAATATTCTGGTCCATACCTATGAAACCTTTTACAATAAGGATACGTCGGGCATGTTTGACCTGAGAAGCTATGATTATATTGTGGATGCCATTGATTGTATGGAGTCCAAGCTTCTTCTGATCGAGCAGGCAAAATTATGCCATACGCCTGTGATCTCCTGTCTGGCAACAGAAGGAAAACTTAATCCTTCCAGATTCGAGATTACGGATATTTCCAGAACAGGCAATGTGTGTCCGGCTGCAAAAAAAATGCGTACAGAGCTTCGCAAAAAGGGAATCCGTAAAGTAAAGGTTCTGTATTCCCGGGAGCGGTGTCCCAAAAAGGTAACAGAAGCCAGAAACGGAGAGATAGTCGGAGGAAGCATTTCCTTTGTGCCAAGTGTGGCGGGAATGCTGATCGCCGGGGAGGTTGTCAGAGATATCCTGACAGAAAATGGAAAAAGGGTTAAATAAAAAATAGAAAGATAGAGGAAAGAACCTGTGAAAGAAGAAATGAGACAGAAATTTATCGAAATTCTCGGAAACAACAGAGTGCTTTTTGACGAGCCTATGAGTCAGCATACCACTTTTAGAATCGGCGGACCGGCAGATGTGTTTGCCATGCCGGAAAATTATGAACAGATCAGAGAAGTGCTGAGACTGTGCAGAGAAGAGAAGCTTCCGTTTTTTGTTCTGGGAAACGGCAGCAATCTTCTTGTCAGCGACAGCGGATACAGAGGCGTGATCATTCAGATGGACCGAAACATGGAAGAAATCCGTGTGGAAGGTGAGGAGATCCATGCCTGCGCAGGGGCGCTGCTTTCTTCTGTTGCTGTTGCGGCAAGAAATGCTTCTCTTACAGGATTTGAGTTTGCCGGAGGCATTCCGGGAACTATTGGCGGAGCAGCTGTAATGAACGCAGGCGCTTATGGCGGAGAGCTGAAAGACGTTCTGAAAGAGGTTACGGTAATGACCAGGAAGGGGGAGATCCTTACAATCCCTGCAGAAAAAATGGAAATGGGATACCGGACCAGCATTATCAAGACTGCCGGATATCTTGTGCTTGAGGCAGTGATTTCGCTGAAAAAGGGAGATGAGGAAGCAATCCGCGCCACAATGAAGGATCTGTCGGAACGGCGTACAGAAAAACAGCCCCTGGATTACCCTAGCGCAGGCAGTACCTTTAAACGGCCTGAGGGATATTTTGCCGGAAAGCTGATCATGGACAGCGGCCTTCGCGGATATCGTGCAGGCGGCGCTCAGGTTTCAGAAAAGCACTGTGGATTTGTGATCAATGCAGGAGGCGCTACGGCTGAAGATGTGAGAACCCTGATGGAGCATGTGATTGAGGTGGTCAGAGAAAAATACGGAGTTACCCTGGAACCTGAGGTGAAGTTCCTGGGAGACTTTAACGGGAGATAAGGAATGCGTCTTGTAATTGTAACCGGATTATCAGGAGCGGGCAAAAGTACTGCTCTGAAAATGCTGGAGGATGCCCGCTATTTCTGCGTGGATAATCTTCCGATTCCCCTTTTAAGTAAATTTGTGTCTCTGATGGCGGGAATGCAGGGGGAGGATGTGCAGAATGCAGCCATTGGAATTGACGCCAGAAGCGGCCGGGATCTGGGAGAGCTGGAAAAGGTACTGGAGCAGCTTGGCGAGGCTGGATATGAGTTTGAGATCCTGTTTCTGGATGCGGACGACCGTGTGCTGGTAAAGCGTTATAAAGAATCCCGCAGAAGCCATCCTCTGGCAATGTACGGAAGAGTGGATGAGGGGATTCACAGAGAACGGGAAAAAATGAGATTCCTGAAAGAAAGAGCCGACTATATTATAGATACCTCTCATCTTCTTACCAGAGAGCTGAAAAAAGAGATCAACAGGATTTTTGTTGATAACGGAAAATTCAGCAATATGGTGATCTCAGTTCTTTCATTTGGATTCAAATATGGGATACCGGATGATGCGGATCTTGTTTTTGATGTTAGATTTCTCCCGAATCCTTATTACATTGATGAGCTTCGGCCTCACACAGGTATGGATGAGGATGTTTTTCAGTATGTAATGGACTGCCAGGCAGCAGCGGATTTTGCGGATAAACTGGAAGATATGGTGAAATTTCTCATTCCAAACTACGCAAAAGAAGGGAAAACCAGCCTGGTGATCGGCATTGGCTGTACCGGGGGCAAACACAGGTCTGTAACTCTGGCAAGAGTTCTTTATGACAGACTGCAGGAAACAAGAGAATATGGAATCCGTCTGGAGCACAGGGATATTGGGAAGGATGCTCTTCTGAAAAAACAGTAGCAGGCGGAAAATAAGCAGACAGGAGAACGTGGAATTGTCTTTTTCGGGGATGGTGAAAGAAGAACTTTCCAGACAGATCAGTTCTGCCAGACACTGCAGAATTGCAGAGACAGCAGCGCTTTTAAGTGCCTGCGGCAGAATTACATCTGATGGAAGCCTGAGGCTGCAGACGGAAAATGCAGCAGTCGTAAGAAAAGGCTTTACATTATTGCAAAAAACCTTTAATATAGATACTGAAATAATTGTCCGCGAAAGCCGTCAGATGAAGAAGGGAAATGTCTATTTTGTGGAAATAAAGGACGCAGACAGGATAGAGAACATTCTTCAGGGAACCAAGCTTTCTGTAAGCAGAGAGGACGGAGAGGCACTTTGTTCAGACGATACTCTGGTTACTCAGCAAAGCTGCTGTAAGCGGGCGTTTATTCGCGGAGCTTTTCTGGCATCCGGCTCCATCAGTGATCCCGAAAAGGGATATCATTTTGAAATTGTGTGTCCGGATCAGCAAAAGGCAGAACAGCTGCAGGAGCTCATTCGCAGCTTTCAGATTGATGCCAAGATTGTACTGCGTAAAAAATCATATGTGGTCTATGTGAAAGAAGGCGCACAGATTGTAGATATTCTGGCAGTGATGGAAGCAAATGTTGCTCTGATGAATCTGGAGAACATCCGGATACTGAAAGAAATGCGGAATTCTGTTAATCGAAAAGTAAACTGTGAAACAGCAAATATTAATAAAACGGTCAGTGCAGCAGTGAAGCAGATCGAGGACATCCGGCTTATTGAGCGCAGGGTTGGCTTTTACAGCCTCAATGAAGGTCTCGCAGAAATCGCCGAGCTGAGGCTGCAGTATCCGGAGGCCACATTAAAGGAACTGGGAATGATGCTGAATCCCCAGGTTGGTAAGTCCGGTGTGAACCACCGTCTCAGAAAATTAAGCGAGATAGCGGATGAGCTGCGAAATGACAAGGAGGAGTTATTATGATTAAAAAACCTGTTACTATTCAACTGTCTACTGGTCTTGAAGCACGCCCGGTGGCGCAGCTGGTACAGGTAGCCAGCCAGTTTAACAGTGAAATATATGTTGAAATCGGAAAGAAAAAGGTCAATGCAAAGAGCATTATGGGTATGATGACTCTGGGGCTGGATTCAGGTGAAGAAATCATGCTTTCCGCTAATGGAGAAGATGAAGAAGCTGCTATGAGCAGTATAGAACGGTATTTAAGTAATCAAAATTAAATAAAAATGAAAAGTAAAACACCGCCCGGAAGGAAGACCAATTCAGGGAGGTGTTTTTGTCTGTCAGGAAACTCTTTAAAATAATTTCTAAATAACAAAAATCTTATTTTTTTCTGGAAAAGAGAAACGGATAAACCGTTACGATCCATATAACAACTATAAAATACCGCAGAAAAGAAGCTGGAAGAGATTCTCCTATCAAAGGCTTCAGTCCGGTCTGGATAAGCAGCGTCACTGCTATTCCCACAACAAAACGAATGATACGTTTCCGGGTGGAATCCGGAGGAGTAAAAGAAATATGAGTTTCTGTAATATAATAACCGACAGCAAAGGCAAAGCCGGCGCCGCAGGCTTTGATACAGTCCTGCGCATAGTGAAATTCAATTGTTCCGTTTTTATAAAGAACAGCTGTATAGCTCAGAAGAGCCGCGCATACGGCTGCCATGCACAGAGAAATCAAAAGTTCTTTTCCGGCCGAGAAATCTTTTTTATACAGAAAAGAATAGCAGAGCGCCACGCACAGGAAAGTTACCAGGAAAGATACAATTACATCCTGAGGAGTATGACAGCCCAGATACATACGAGAAAAGCCTACAAGCAGAATAAAAAGCGCGCACAGAAACCGGGCGGGCTTTTTTCTTGTATACAGTCCCAGTGTTCCCAGAAGAGCCGTGATGCTCTGTGTGTGACCGCTTGGAAAAGAGTATCCGGTTGCGCCGGGCACTGCGGAGGCAACCGGTTCAAAGGCCGGATCCAGAAGCCAGGGACGGGGAACGCGAAAAGTGATTTTTAATCCCTGGACAAGAAGCCCGGAAGTGAAATATGTAAACCCGAGACAATAGGCAAGCTTTTTATTGGAACACCAGAAAAGCCAGCAGATCACAACAACTACAAATGTTTCCTGAGCAAGAAGAGTAATGCCCTGAAAAAAGACATCGCCTGCAGGTGTCCGATATTGTGAGAGCAAATTCAGAAAATCCATAAAGGTCCTCCTTCTGATTATTATTTGATATGTGCCATTATAAGTTGAGCGCAGTAAAAAAACAAGTATTATAAGTTGACCGTAGCAGAAAAAAAAGGTATAATAACTAAAGTATTCAAAACACTACTACCACAAAAACAGAAGTGAGGGATATACAAATGTCTAAATTTTTGAAATTTATCGTACATTTTGTAATAATATGTACGATTGCTATAGTGCTGGGTCTGGCACTGCCGCCGTTTTTTGGGGTAAAAACGGTGATCGTTGATAATAAAAATAAGGAAACAAACCTGGCGATGGGTTCCGTTACTTATGCGATTCCTGTAAAGACTGAGACAGTAAATGCCGGCGCTCCGATCCTTGTACAGGACGGAGAAGGTACTTATCGTTATAACCTTGTAAGTGTTGACAGACAGACAAATACAGGAGTTGCCATTGATCCCGAGGCAGCCGCATCTGAAAATATCAATGTGTCTGTAAAAAACTGGGTTCCCAAGGTTGTGGTCACAGTTCCTCTGATCGGATATCTTATGGCGGCAACAGAGAGCACAGAGGGAATTATCGTTCTTGCTCTTGCAGTTCTTTTCCTGATCATTCTCTATGTGATCGCAGAGCTGTGGAAAAAGCCTGAAACACTTGATGAGTATGAAGATCTCCAGGGAGACCGCAGGTATCTTAAAACTCAGAAAGAACTGAAGATGGAAGAAAAAGCCCGCGAAAGACGTATGCAGGAAGAGGACAGAGAGCTTCTTTACGGAGAAAAAGACCGCAGAAAAAGGGCGAAGAAAGAAGAAAAAGAGAGAAGAAAGAAGATTCGTACCGGCGGATTTGTAGATGAGATCTACGAGGACGATCTGGAAGAGGAACGCCCGGTAAGACGCCAGGAAAGATCAGGGGTTCGTCCGGAGAATATGCAGGCGGCTACAAGCGAAGCGCATGAACTGCTGAAAAAAGAGATTGCGGCAGCTACAGCAGAAGAAGCGGCGGCTATGGAGATCCCGGCTGATCACACAGAAGAGCTTCCAAGCTTCCGTGAGCTTCAGGAAGAAAGAGCCCGTATGAAGAGAGAAGAGGAATGGGAGGAAGAGGAAACTCCTGTTGAGATCAAAAAGATGGCGATGCCGGTATGGACGGCTTCCCAGCTTGCAGATAAGGCAAAAAGAGAAGGAGACGCTCCTGATATTGTGAGAGACTCCATTACAAAAGTAACATTCTTTGATTATTCTGATATCCTTGGAGGAGACACAGAAGAAAGCGAAGAAGAATAAAAAGAAATATCAGCAAAGCGCAGACAGGTATGAACGATCCGGTCTGCGCTTTGTTTTTTGTGTGAAAATAGGGAAATCTTTCCTATTATATATGGTTATACAAAAGAAAAAGGACGGCTGTTTTATATAGGATTTATAAGAGAACAAAAACTGTTCCTATTATATAGGTACTGTTTTTGCGTATATGCCATGGGATTTCTTCATATGCAAAAAAAATAAAAAAATTAAAAAAAGTACTTGCATTATTGGAAATCATTGTGTATACTGATAACTGCTGTGACATGATAGCAATGAAGCGCGAGGTTGCTGCTTTGATTAGCAGGTTTTCCGTGGAGCGAATGTCAAGTTAGGAAACTGACGACAAGTCACTGTACAAAGTTCAATAACCATCTTGGGATGGGCGTGTGTGCAAATATACCATGACACACACGGAGATGTGTACAGTCGCCGCTTGTCGTACTGCTATATAAGTACGAATAGGAGGAGACTTTTTTTATGGCAAATCAGGTAATGAGAATCACATTAAAAGCTTATGATCATCAGTTAGTAGATGCATCCGCAGCAAAAATCATCGACACTGTTAAGAAGAACGGTGCAAAGGTAAGCGGACCGGTTCCGCTTCCGACAAAAAAAGAGGTTGTAACAATCTTAAGAGCTGTTCACAAATACAAAGATTCCAGAGAGCAGTTCGAGCAGAGAACTCATAAGAGACTCATCGATATCATGACACCTACTCAGAAAACTGTAGACGCACTTTCCAGACTGGAAATGCCGGCAGGTGTTCACATCGATATCAAAATGAAAACAAAATAAGCAGTACCCGGTACTGCTTGCTGGCTGGCTCAGGTCAGTCGGCACATGAACAAGGTAAGTTCACTCGGGATTCCGAGTGCTTCAAAAACTATATGATTACCCGTCAGGGCAATCCGCTATAAGGAGGAAAATGTAATGAAGAAAGCTATCTTAGCTACAAAAGTCGGAATGACTCAGATCTTCAATGAAGATGGTCTTCTGATTCCGGTAACAGTTTTACAGGCTGGTCCGTGTGTGGTAACTCAGGTTAAGACTGAAGACAACGACGGATATGCAGCAGTTCAGGTTGGTTTTGGTGAGATCAGAGAGAGACTGGTCAACAAACCGGAAAAAGGCCACTTTGAAAAAGCGGGCGTTGATGTAAAGAGATTCCTGAAAGAGTTCAGATTCGACAACGCTGCTGAATATCAGGTAGGACAGGAAATTAAGGCTGACATCTTTGCTGCAGGCGATCATATCGATGCAACTGCAATCTCAAAAGGTAAAGGCTTCCAGGGTGCGATCAAGAGACACGGACAGTCCAGAGGACCTATGGCTCACGGTTCCAAATATCACCGTCATGCAGGTTCCAACGGCGCTGCATCTGATCCGAGTAAAGTATTCAAGGGCAAAAAGATGCCAGGTCAGATGGGAAATGTTCAGGTAACTGTACAGAACCTTGAGATCGTACGCGTAGATACAGAGAATAATTTACTGTTAGTTAAAGGTGCTGTTCCAGGACCTAAGAAATCTCTGGTGACCATCAAAGAATCAGTAAAGTCTTTATAATTGAGAAAGGAGGAGCATCAGAATGGCAAACGTAACTGTTTATAATATGGAAGGCAATGAAGTTGGAACAATGGAACTGAACGATGCAGTGTTCGGCGTAGAGATCAACGAGCATCTGGTTCACCTTGCTGTTGTTCGTCAGCTTGCAAATAAACGCCAGGGTACTCAGAAAGCAAAAACTCGTTCTGAAGTAAGCGGCGGCGGAAGAAAACCGTGGAGACAGAAAGGAACAGGTCATGCAAGACAGGGTTCCATCCGTGCACCACAGTGGACTGGCGGCGGTGTTGTATTCGCTCCGGTTCCGAGAGACTATGAAGTGAAAATGAACAAAAAAGAAAGAAGAGCAGCTCTGAAATCCGCTCTTACTTCTAAAGTTCAGGATAATAAACTGGTAGTTGTTGACAGCCTTGCACTTGCAGAGGTTAAGACAAAAGAAATGCAGAGAGTGCTTACAAACCTGAAAGCAGAGAAAGCTCTGGTTATCACAGCTTCTGATGATAAGAACGTAGTACTTTCCGCAAGAAACATCGCTGATGTACAGACTGCAACTGTAAACACTATGAACGTATATGATGTTATGAAACACAATACTGTAGTGGTTACTAAAGATGCAGTAGCATCCATTGAGGAGGTGTACGCATAATGGCAGATATCAAATATTATGACGTAATCCTGAAACCTGTGATTACAGAGAAATCCATGAACATCATGGGTGAGAAAAAATATACATTCCTCGTACATCCGGAAGCAAACAAAGCTCAGATCAAAGAAGCTGTTGAAAAGATGTTTGAAGGAACAAAAGTTAAGAGCGTAAACACCATGAACAACGATGGTAAAAAGAAACGCCGCGGTATGGTTGTTGGAAAAACAGCCAAGACCAAAAAGGCAATCGTAGCTCTCACAGAGGAAAGCAAAGATATCGAGATCTTCGAGGGACTTTAATCGAAAACGATAGCCTGACTATGTGCACGAAAGCACGATAACAAATTCGAAAGGAGAAACACCATGGGAATTAAGACCTATAACCCATATACACCGTCAAGAAGACATATGACTGGTTCTGACTTCTCTGAGATCACAACAAGCACCCCAGAGAAATCCTTAGTAGTGTCTTTAAAGAAAAATGCCGGACGTAACAACCAGGGCAAGATCACAGTAAGACACCGCGGAGGCGGAAGCAGAAGAAAATACAGAATCATCGACTTCAAGAGAAGAAAAGATGGTATCCCGGCAACAGTTAAAACAATTGAGTACGATCCGAACAGAACAGCAAACATCGCTCTGATCTGCTATGCAGACGGCGAGAAAGCTTACATCCTTGCTCCGGAAGGACTTAAGGTTGGACAGAAGGTTATGAACGGACCGGAGGCAGAAATCCGTGTTGGTAACTGCCTGCCGCTGGAACTTATCCCGGTTGGTACTATGATCCACAACATTGAGCTTCATCCTGGAAAGGGCGGACAGATGGTTCGTTCTGCTGGAAACGGTGCTCAGTTAATGGCTAAAGAAGGCAAATATGCAACATTAAGATTACCGTCAGGTGAAATGAGAATGGTTCCGCTTGTATGCCGCGCAACAATCGGTGAAGTTGGAAACGGTGACCACAACCTTGTAAACATCGGTAAAGCTGGACGTAAACGTCACATGGGAATCAGACCTACAGTTCGTGGTTCTGTAATGAACCCGAATGACCATCCGCACGGTGGTGGTGAAGGAAAGACCGGTATCGGCCGTCCGGGTCCGTGCACACCATGGGGCAAACCTGCTCTTGGTCTGAAGACCAGAAAGAAAAACAAACAGTCCAACAAGCTCATCGTAAGAAGACGCGATGGAAAAGCTTTAGCGAAATAATAAGGAGGGTACAGAATGTCTCGTTCATTGAAAAAAGGACCTTTCGCAGATGCAAGCCTGCTGAAAAAGGTTGACGCTATGAATGCTGCAAACGATAAATCCGTGATCAAAACATGGTCACGTCGTTCCACCATCTTCCCTTCCTTCGTAGGACATACAATCGCTGTCCATGACGGAAGAAAGCACGTTCCGGTATACGTTACAGAGGATATGGTAGGACATAAACTCGGTGAGTTCGTTGCAACAAGAACTTACAGAGGACACGGAAAAGACGAGAAGAAATCCGGTGTCAGATAATTTGTGAGACTGTAGCGGCAGTTCGCAGATAAAATAAGAATATTCGCCTGGTCACCGGACATCAGTGAAGGGTGGCCACGGTGATTCCCATAGATGATTGATTACGAGAAAGGAGGCACTTTAAAATGGCAAAGGGACATAGAAGCCAGATTAAGAGAGCCAGAAATGAGAATAATAAAGAGACAAGACCGTCTGCAAAATTATCTTATGCAAGAGTTTCTGTTCAGAAAGCATGCTATGTATTAGATGCGATCCGTGGCAAAGATGTGCAGACAGCACTTGGTATCCTCACATATAACCCGAGATATGCTTCCAGCGTTCTCAAAAAGCTGCTTGAGTCAGCAATCGCAAACGCTGAGAACAACAACGGTATGAGCGCAGAAAACCTCTACATTGCAGAGTGCTATGCAAACAAAGGACCTACAATGAAGCGGATTCAGCCAAGAGCACAGGGTAGAGCTTACAGAATCGAGAAGAGAACAAGCCATATCACCATCGTGCTGGATGAAAGATAAGGAGGAAGAGCATGGGACAGAAAGTTAATCCACATGGCCTTAGAGTCGGTATTATTAAGGATTGGGATTCCAGATGGTATGCTGAAGCAGACTTCGCAGATTATCTGGTTGAAGACTACAATATCAGAACATTTTTGAAGAAAAAACTGTACAGCGCAGGTGTTTCCAAGATTGAGATCGAAAGAGCATCTGACAGAGTTAAGATCATCATCTACACTGCTAAACCGGGTATCGTAATCGGTAAAGGCGGATCTGAGATCGAAAAAGTAAAAGCTGAGCTTCAGAAATATACAGATAAAAAACTGATCGTTGACATCAAAGAAGTGAAAAGACCGGACAGAGATGCACAGCTTGTTGCAGAGAACATCGCACTTCAGCTTGAGAACCGTATTTCTTTCCGTCGTGCAATGAAATCTACAATGCAGAGAACAATGAAAGCCGGAGCAAAGGGAATCAAAACATCCGTATCCGGACGTCTTGGCGGAGCTGATATGGCTCGTACAGAGTTCTACAGCGAAGGAACTATTCCGCTTCAGACACTTCGTGCTGACATCGACTATGGCTTCGCAGAAGCAGACACAACTTACGGTAAAGTTGGCGTAAAAGCTTGGGTCTACAATGGTGAAGTACTTCCCACAAAAGGAACTAAGGAAGGGAGCGATAAATAATGTTAATGCCAAAAAGAGTAAAACGTCGTAAACAATTCCGTGGCTCCATGAGAGGTAAAGCCCTTAGAGGTAACAAAATCAATTATGGTGAATTCGGTCTTGTTGCTACCGAACCGTGCTGGATCAGATCTAATCAGATCGAGGCAGCCCGTATTGCCATGACACGTTACATCAAACGTGGTGGTCAGGTTTGGATTAAGATTTTCCCAGATAAACCAGTAACAGCGAAACCAGCAGAAACACGTATGGGTTCCGGTAAAGGTTCCCTGGAATACTGGGTAGCAGTTGTTAAGCCAGGACGTGTAATGTTTGAGATTGCAGGCGTATCCGAAGAGGTTGCCCGTGAAGCATTACGTCTTGCAATGCACAAGTTACCATGTAAATGTAAAATCGTTTCTCGTGCAGACTTAGAAGGCGGTGATAACAGTGAAAATTAATAAATTCGTGGAAGATTTAAAAGCAAAATCAGCTGCAGAATTAAACGAAGAATTAGTAGCTGCTAAGAAAGAACTTTTTAACCTGAGATTTCAGAATGCAACTAATCAATTAGACAATACAAGCCGGATCAAAGAGGTTCGTAAGAATATTGCCAGAATCCAGACAGTAATCACTGAGCAGGCAAACGCTGCGAAATAGTGAATATAGGAGGACAGAATCGTGGAAAGAAATCTGAGAAAAACCCGTGTGGGTAAGGTTGTCAGCAATAAGATGGACAAGACCATCGTAGTTGCAATTGAAGACCATGTAAAACATCCTCTTTACAAAAAAATCGTGAAGAGAACATATAAATTAAAAGCTCATGATGAACAGAATGAGTGCAATATCGGTGATACCGTAAAAGTTATGGAAACCAGACCGCTGTCCAAGGACAAAAGATGGAGACTGGTTGAGATCGTAGAGAAAGCTAAATAAGGAGGAAACCAGTATGATTCAGCAGGAAACTAGACTGAAAGTTGCCGACAACACTGGTGCAAAAGAAATCCTTTGTATTCGTGTTATGGGCGGCTCTACAAGAAGATATGCAAGCATTGGCGATACAATCGTTGCTACTGTTAAAGATGCAACACCAGGCGGCGTTGTTAAAAAAGGTGACGTAGTAAAAGCTGTTGTTGTTCGTTCCAAAAAAGGCGCTCGTCGTAAAGACGGATCCTACATCCGTTTCGATGAAAATGCAGCCGTAATCATTAAAGACGATTTAACTCCGAGAGGAACTCGTATCTTTGGACCAGTTGCCAGAGAGCTTCGTGAGAAAAAATTCATGAAGATCGTTTCCTTAGCTCCGGAAGTATTATAGGAGGGTGCCTAATGTCAGCTATGAAGATTAAAAAAGGCGACACTGTTAAAGTAATCGCTGGAAAAGATAAAGGCAAAGAGGGCAAAGTCCTTGCCGTTAACGTAAAAGACAACACCGTGATCGTTGAAAACGTCAACATGGTTACTAAGCACAGCAAACCATCTGCAGCAAACCAGGCAGGCGGAATCACAAAGAAAGAAGCCGCTCTTCATGTATCTAACGTGATGCTGGTAGTAGACGGAAAAGCAACCAGAGTCGGATTCAAGATGGACGGAGACAAAAAAGTCCGTGTTGCAAAAGCAACAGGCGAGGTTATCGATAAATAAGAGAGGAGGCATGACAGGTGAGTAGATTAAAAGAACTTTACAAAAATGAGATCATGGACAACATGACCAAAAAATTCGGATACAAAAACGTTATGGAAGTGCCGAAGCTCGAAAAGATCGTTATCAACATGGGTGTTGGTGAAGCTAAGGAGAACGCTAAGCTTCTCGACGCTGCTATCGCAGATATGGAGCTTATCACAGGTCAGAAAGCCGTTGCAACAAAGGCTAAAAAATCTGTGGCTAACTTCAAAATCAGAGAGGGTATGCCGATCGGCTGTAAAGTAACATTAAGAGGAGAGAAGATGTACGAGTTCGCTGATCGTCTGATCAACCTTGCACTTCCTCGTGTACGTGACTTCCGTGGTGTAAACCCGAACGCATTTGACGGCAGAGGAAACTACGCTCTTGGTATCAAAGAGCAGCTGATCTTCCCTGAAGTTGAGTACGATAAAGTAGACAAGGTAAGAGGTATGGACATCATCTTCGTTACAACAGCGAAGACTGACGAGGAAGCTCGTGAGCTTCTGACACAGTTCAACATGCCTTTTGCTAAATAAGGAGGAGAATTTAAATGGCTAAAACAGCAATGAAAATCAAACAGCAGCGCAAACAGAAATTCTCCACAAGAGAATACAGCCGCTGCAGAATTTGCGGTCGTCCGCACGCTTACTTAAGAAAATACGGTATCTGCCGTATCTGCTTCCGTGAACTGGCTTACAAAGGTCAGATCCCGGGCGTAAAGAAAGCATCCTGGTAATTATTTTATAAAAAATATATCATGTAAAGTCTGAAAAGAAAATTAGAGGAGGAAACTAACATGACAATGAGCGATCCGATTGCAGATATGCTTACAAGAATCCGTAACGCTAACACTGCAAAACATGACACAGTAGATGTTCCGGCATCCAAAATGAAAATTGCTATCGCAAATATTCTTCTTGACGAGGGATATATTGCAAAGTATGATTTAGTAGAAGACGGTGTTATCAAAACACTTCATATCACACTGAAATACGGTGAGACTAAAAACGACAAGATCATCACAGGTCTGAAGAGAATTTCCAAACCGGGTCTTCGTGTATACGCAGGCAAGGACGAGCTGCCGAGAGTACTTGGCGGACTTGGAATCGCAATCATTTCCACAAACAAGGGCGTTATCACTGACAAAGAGGCTCGTAAGCTTCATGTCGGCGGAGAAGTTCTTGCATTCGTATGGTAGGCCGAAAGCAACTTAATGAATACAAGCCGTCAGGCACAGCATGAATTTAGTGCGAGGTCCATCCCGAACCTTAACGAGCCCAACTGTAGTGCAGGCGAGTTTAGTTGAGGGATGCGTGTAAATTTGTGATATCTTAAAATTAAAATAAAGATATAACCACTGAAAACAGAGAGGAGGATATCTCCTCTCCGACAATCTAAGTAAGGAGGACAATATTATGTCACGTATCGGCAGACTTCCGGTAGCTATTCCTGCAGGCGTTGAAGTAAATGTTGCAGCAGGCAATGTAGTGACCGTTAAAGGGCCAAAGGGAACACTTGAAAGAGCGCTTCCTACAGAAATGGAAATCAAAGTAGAAGATGGTCATGTAGTTGTTACAAGACCAAACGATCTGAAAAAAATGAAAGCTTTGCACGGTTTAACAAGAAGCCTTATCCAGAACATGGTAACAGGTGTAAACGAAGGCTACACAAAAGAGCTTGAGGTAAACGGTGTAGGTTATAGAGCTCAGAAGCAGGGCAAAAAGCTTGTGCTTTCTCTTGGATATTCTCACCCGGTAGAGATGGAAGATCCTGAAGGAATCGAGTCCAAAGTTGATGGAAACAAGATCATTGTTTCCGGTATCAGCAAAGAAAAAGTTGGTCAGTTTGCAGCAGAGATCAGAGATAAGAGAAGACCGGAGCCATATAAGGGCAAGGGAATCAAATATGCTGACGAAGTGATCAGACGTAAAGTCGGTAAGACCGGTAAGAAATAAATAAGGAGAGTGAGAACATGATTAAGAAAGCATCCAGAGCGGAAATTCGTGAAAAGAAACATAGAAGACTCCGTCATCATCTGAATGGAACAGCAACTACTCCAAGACTGGCAGTATTCCGTTCCAACAAGCATATCTATGCACAGATTATTGATGACAGCGTGGGAAAAACTTTAGTATCAGCTTCTACTCTTCAGAAAGATGTAAAAGCAGAGCTTGAGCATACAGACGATGTAAAAGCAGCAGCATATCTTGGAACTGTAATCGGTAAGAAAGCAGTTGAAGCAGGTATCGAGAGCGTAGTTTTCGACAGAGGAGGCTACATTTACCACGGAAAAATTAAAGCATTAGCAGACGCAGCAAGAGAAGCTGGACTGAAATTCTAAAAGGGAGGAAAAAGACACATGAAACATAATCTTATTGATGCTAGTCAGTTAGAATTAGAAGATAAAGTAGTGTCAATCAAACGTGTTACCAAGGTTGTTAAAGGTGGCCGTAACTTCCGTTTCACAGCTTTGGTTGTTGTAGGTGACGGCAACGGACATGTTGGTGCAGGTTTAGGTAAGGCAGCTGAAATTCCGGAAGCGATCCGCAAAGGAAAAGAAGATGCTATGAAAAAACTGGTAACAGTAGCAAGAGACGAGAACGGTTCCATCACACATGACTTCGTAGGCAAATTCGGAAGCGCTGAGATGCTTCTGAAACGTGCTCCGGAAGGTACTGGTGTAATCGCCGGAGGTCCGGCACGTGCCGTAATCGAGCTTGCAGGTATCAAGAACATCCGTACAAAATGTATGGGCTCCAGAAATAAACAGAATGTTGTCCTGGCTACCATCGAAGGTCTCAGCCAGCTGAAGACTCCGGAAGAAGTTGCTAAACTTCGCGGAAAATCTGTAGATGAGATTCTGGCATAAGGAGGAAACGAAAAATGGCAGATACAATTAAGGTTACATTAGTAAAGTCTCCAATCGGCGCAGTTCCGAAACACAAAAAGACTGTAGTTGCTATGGGACTTACAAAAATGCATAAAACAGTTGAAATGCCGGATAATGCTGCAACAAGAGGAATGATCAAACAGGTTCAGCATCTGGTAAAAGTTGAAGAGTAATTCTACACAGTATAGATATTAAAAGGAGGTGCCAAACATGGATTTATCAAACCTGAGACCTGCAGAAGGTTCCAAGCACAGTGATAACTTCAGAAGAGGCCGTGGACATGGTTCCGGAAACGGAAAGACAGCCGGAAAAGGACATAAAGGACAGTTAGCACGTTCCGGACACAAGAAACCGGGATTTGAAGGTGGACAGATGCCTTTATACAGACGTCTTCCGAAGAGAGGCTTCAAAAACAGAAACTCCAAAGAGATCATTGCAATCAATGTTGACGTTCTGAATCGTTTTGAGGACGGAGCAGAGGTTACAGCCGAGAGTCTGCTGGAAAGCCGTGCAATTTCCAAAATCGGCGACGGTGTAAAGATTCTTGGAAACGGTGAGCTGACTAAGAAACTTAACGTAAAAGTGAACGCTGTCAGCGAGACCGCAAAAGCTAAAATTGAAGCTGCTGGTGGTACAGTAGAGGTGATTTAATGTTTGAAACTCTCAAAAGTCTCTTTAGAGTAAAAGAGATGCGTCGTAAGCTGTTTTACGTGATCGGAATGATCTTTGTCATCCGAATCGGATCTCAGCTTCCTGTTCCGGGTGTGGACAGCGACGTATTCAGACAGTGGTTTCAGAGCAACACCGGGGACGCATTTAACTTCTTTGATGCGTTCACCGGCGGCTCCTTTGAGAGTATGTCTATATTTGCTCTGAACATTACACCATATATTACATCATCCATTATCATTCAGCTTCTTACAATTGCCATCCCTGCTCTGGAAGAAATGCACAGAGACGGTGAAGAGGGAAGAAAGAAGATGACAGCAATTACCCGTTATGTAACGGTTGGTCTTGCTCTGTTTGAGTCTATTGCAATGACAATCGGTTTTGCAAGAGGAAACATTGTTCAGGACATGAACATTCTTAAGGGTATTGTTGTAGTAGTATCTCTGACAGCAGGATCTGCTATGCTGATGTGGATTGGTGAGCGTATCACAGAAAAAGGAATCGGAAACGGTATTTCTATTGTACTTGCAGTAAATATTGTGTCCAGAATCCCAAGTGATATGGTAACTCTGTATGAGAACTTTATTAAAGGCAAAACAATTGCCAAGGGAATGCTTGCAGGTGTGATCATTCTTGCAGTTATTCTTGTGGTAGTGGTATTTGTTCTTATTCTCAACGGAGCTGAAAGAAGAATTCCGGTACAGTATTCCAAGAAGATGGTTGGAAGAAAGCTTGTTGGCGGTCAGACAAACCATATTCCTCTGAAAGTAAACACTGCCGGAGTTATCCCGATCATTTTTGCTTCTTCCATTATGTCTTTCCCGGGACTGATTGCTCAGTTTGCAGGCAAAGCAAATGGTACAGGAATCGGAAGTGAAATTTTGAAGGGGCTGTCTTCCAGTAACTGGTGTGATCCGTCTCAGCTGAAATACAGCTGGGGCCTGATCGTATATATTGTTCTCTGTGTATTCTTTGCATATTTCTATACTTCCATTACCTTTAATCCACTGGAAGTTGCAGATAATATCAAGAAACAGGGCGGCTTTATTCCGGGTATCCGTCCGGGTAAACCAACATCCGATTATCTGGAGAAACTCCTGACTTACATTATATTTATAGGCGCAGTTGGCCTGATCATCGTGGCAGTTATTCCGTTCTTCTTTAACGGTATCTTTAAGGCTCAGGTTTCCTTTGGAGGAACCTCACTTATTATCGTTGTAGGTGTTGTCCTTGAGACTGTGAAACAGATTGAATCTCAGTTGCTTGTCCGCAACTATAAAGGCTTTCTGGCTAACTAGTGCGCAAATTTATTGTCAGCAATGAAGTTGTGCACAGGAAATGAAGGTTGCGGTGTGCTTCTGCATGCTGCAGCCATTTTAAGTTATCAGGGATAAATCAGGACAGCGCCTTATTGCTGCCTGTTTGTCCTGGAATATAAGGAGGGTATGATTATGAGGATTATTATGCTGGGTGCGCCGGGTGCCGGAAAAGGAACTCAGGCAAAAAAAATTGCTGAGAAATATGGAATTCCCCATATTTCCACAGGAGACATTTTCCGTGCAAACATCAAAAACGGCACGGAGCTTGGCAAAAAAGCAAAAACCTATATGGATCAGGGGCTTCTTGTACCTGATGAACTGACCTGTGATCTTGTAGTAGACAGAATCCAGCAGGATGATGCAAAGAACGGCTATGTTCTTGACGGTTTTCCGAGAACCATTCCTCAGGCAGAATGTCTGACAGAGGCTCTTGAGAAACTGGGAAGCAAGATCGACTTTGCCATTGATGTGGATGTTCCGGATGAAAACATCGTAAACCGTATGGGCGGAAGACGCGCCTGTCTGAAATGCGGAGCTACTTATCATCTTGTTTATGCGGCTCCCAAGACAGAAGGCGTATGCGATACCTGCGGAGAGAAACTGGTTCTTCGTGACGATGACCAGCCGGAAACTGTTCAGAAGCGTCTGAACGTATACCACGAGCAGACACAGCCTCTGATCGATTACTATACAGAGCAGGGTGTATTAAAAACAGTAGACGGAACACGTTCTCTGGATGAAGTATTCCAGGAAATCGTGGGAGTTTTAGGAGAATAAAAAATGTCAGTTTCAATTAAGTCAGAACATGAAATAGAGCTTATGAGACATGCCGGTCATTTACTGGAAAAGGTCCACAATGAACTGGCTGCTCATATCAGACCGGGAATCAGCACCAAGGAACTGGACCGTATCGGAGAGGAAATGATCCGCTCTCTGGGCTGTACTCCGAATTTTCTGAATTATAACGGATTTCCGGGATCTTTCTGTATCAGCATCAATGATGAGGTGGTACACGGAATCCCGTCCAAAAAGAAAATCATTCAGGAAGGAGATCTTGTAAAGATCGACGCGGGACTGATCTATCAGGGATATCATTCTGATGCAGCCCGTACCTATGCAGTAGGAGAAGTTTCTCCGGAAGCCCGTCAGCTTATGGAAGTAACAAAGCAGAGCTTCTTTGAAGGCATTAAATTTGCAAAGGCAGGAAATCACCTGAATGATATTTCCAAGGCAATCGGAGCTTATGCAGCAAAATATAATTATGGTATTGTGCGTGATCTGGTTGGACACGGAATCGGAACTCATCTTCATGAGGATCCCCAGATACCAAACTTTCCTCAGAAGCGCCGTGGGATCAAGCTGATGCCGGGCATGACTCTGGCAATTGAACCGATGATCAATATTGGCCGCGCAGACGTGGCCTGGGAGGACGATGACTGGACAGTTGTCACAATGGACGGATCCCTTTCCGCTCATTATGAAAACACCGTTCTGATCACAGACGGCGAACCGGAAATTCTGACTCTTACAAAATGACAGATGACACAGGAGGTTAAGGATGTCAAAAGCAGATGTGATTGAAGTAGAAGGAACTGTACTGGAGAAGCTTCCAAACGCAATGTTTAAGGTAGAGCTGGAGAACAAACATGTGGTTCTCGCTCATATCAGCGGTAAGCTTCGTATGAATTTTATCCGTATCCTTCCGGGAGATAAAGTAACAATCGAGCTTTCTCCGTATGATCTGTCCAAGGGCAGAATTATCTGGAGAGATAAATAAAGAATATTCCCCCTGTGGGTATGTGTATTTTATGCATACTTGGCAGGGGGATTTTTTTGTGAGAAATTAAATTGATTTCAAGACAAAATTAGTCATTTTTATGTATTTACACACAAGATATGGTATGCTAAAATGTAGAAAGAATTATAAAAAGTTGATATTTTATGTTGGATTTTAAAAAAGAGTCTTTTTTGTGGCAGAAAGAGATTCTGTTTGTCTTTGATTTATTTACAATGGGAGGAGTTAAATAATGAAAAAGATTCTAAAATATTAATTATATTCCAAACGGACAGATTTTTTGCAGCTTCAGATTTTTATCGGGGGGGGGCAAAATGAAAGTATTCTGGCAATTTCCAGATACGATACCGGCTCTGTCGGGGGAAATATAACAGCCAGCCTGCAGATGTTTCAGCATCATTTACAGGCTATTTTGTATGTTTACAAATATAAATATAAGAAGTGAAAAATAAAGGAGGAATCTGGAAAAATGAAAAAGAAAATAGAACACTGGAAGGTTGTAACCCTTCTTCTGATAATTTATGATTTTCTTGCAATAATTATGTCATATTTTCTTGCGTTGTGGATACGATTTGACTGTGAGTTTAGTGAAATCGACCTTCCATATTTTCGTACATATTGCAGGACAATTTTAGTTTACGCTTTGTTTTGCGTTGTGGTTTTGGGCACTCTGAGGCTTTATAAAAGCATTTGGAGATTTGCAAGTTACACAGAACTTCTCAGGATAATTTGTGCTACAGTCTTTACTGGAGTAATATATTGTATCGCTGTAAATATATTTATCATGCGAATGCCTGTTTCCTATTACTTTTTTGGATTACTGATGCAGTTTATTTTAACGTTGGGCATACGTTTTTCTTATCGCTTTGTTCTGCTGTTAAGAGGTCAGAAGAACCCGGACAAAAGACAGAAGAGAGTAATGATCATTGGCGCCGGCAAAGCGGGACAAATGATTTTACGCGATATTAAAAATTCAAAAGAAGTAAATAAGAAAGTATGCTGCTTCATTGATGATAATCACAATAAATGGGGCAGATATATTGATAACGTTCCGGTCTTTGGCGGCAGAGACAGCATTATGGAAGCTGTAAAGAAGTTTGAAATCGAAAAAATATATGTGACAATTCCAAGTGCAAAACCGGAGGATAAGAGAGATATTCTGAGAATCTGTAATGAGACATCCTGTGAACTGCTGAATCTTCCGGGAATGTATCAGTTATATACAGGTGAAGTTCTGGTAAGCAAAATGAAACCTGTTCAGACCGAGGATCTGCTGGGCAGGGATCCTATCAGGACTGATATGAGTGAAGTGTTCGAGTACATCAAGGACAAGGTCGTGCTTGTTACTGGAGTTGGTTCTATAGGATCAGAACTTGCCAGACAGATAGCTGCTCATAATCCGAAACGTTTAGTTCTTTTTGATATTTATGAAAATAATGCCTACGATATCCAACAGGAGTTAAAGAAAAAATATCCAAACCTGAAGCTTAATACGATTATTGGATCAGTCAGAGACAGCAGAAAAATATTTCAGGTATTTGAAGAATTCAGACCGGATATTGTGTACCATGCGGCGGCTCATAAGCACGTACCGTTAATGGAGGACAGTCCGTGCGAATCAATTAAAAATAATGCAATCGGAACGTACAAGACAGCTTATGCGGCAATGGTTCACGGATGTAAAAGATTTGTTCTGATCAGCACGGACAAGGCGGTTAATCCTACCAATATTATGGGAGCATCCAAACGTCTATGTGAAATGATCATTCAGGCCTTTGACGCAAAGATTAAAGAGGGAAAAGCCAATGAAATTCCTCAACTGTATACCCATGGCATGAACGAGGTTCTGACAAAACCGCAGGTGATCGAAGCGTTAAAGACAACAAAGACAGAATTTGTTGCAGTACGTTTTGGAAACGTACTTGGAAGCAACGGCTCTGTAATTCCGCTGTTTAAAAAACAGATTGAAGCCGGCGGTCCGGTGACAGTCACCCATCCGGATATTATCCGCTATTTTATGACAATTCCGGAAGCTGTGAGCCTTGTTCTTCTTGCCGGAACATATGCAAATGGCGGTGAGATTTTTGTGCTGGATATGGGAGAACCGGTAAAAATTGACACACTTGCACGCAACTTGATCAGACTGTCAGGCTATACTCCGGATGTTGATATAAAACTGGAATATACCGGGCTCAGAAAAGGCGAAAAGCTTTTTGAAGAAAAACTGATGGCAGAAGAGGGACTGAAAAAGACCAAAAACGACCTGATACATATTGGCTGTCCTATTCCCTTTGACATTGAGATTTTCTTAAAAGATTTAAATAGTCTGCTGGAAGCTGCATACAAAAATAAGGATGATATAAGAGAAAGAGTACAGAAGGTAGTGACTACATATCATCCGGCATAAAAAGTAAAGGATATTTAGTTATGACTGATGTTAATACAAAAAATGAGATAATAAAAAGTAATATACTTTGATGATTATATAATAGGGCAACTTCGCGGAATCCTGTATTTACAAGGGTTTCGGCGCTTCAGATTTGGTTCTATTTTTAATACATTTCCATGAATATAACAACAAAATAGATGACAAGGGAGGCATAAAGGCTTCCTCTTGGTCATTTTTGGTCCTTTTTTATATGTATTCGAAAAGTATTATATGAAAAATATTGATCTGAGCTTGGGAGAGAAATCTTGCAGGTTGATTGTATATGTAAAAGAATAAAAAATACAAAAGTATCTACAGATCAATACTATGGTGTACTATAATGTACCAAAAATCAATGGTACATATTTTAGGTAAAGGTAATAATAATTCTCGCAAATTATAAAAAGTAAGTTATAAGGAGTAAACAAAATGGCTTTTACAAGTAAGAAAAAGTTCGAAAAGTTTGAAGATAAAATTTGGTTGTCCTCACCAACCATGTATTCGGAATCTATGAAATATGTAATGGAAGCATATGAAACAAATTGGATGTCAACAGTTGGAGCAAATATTAATGAAGTCGAAAGAATAGCAGCTGAAACGTCAGGAACTAAATATGCAGTAGGATTATCCTGTGGTACAGCAGCACTCCATCTTTGTATGAAGCTTGCTGGAGAAAGATTATATGGTAAACCTCCGGTAGGAGTAGGAACTCTGCAGGGGAAACGTGTTTTTTGTAGTGATGTTACTTTTAATGCTACATTGAATCCGGTTGTTTATGAGGGAGGTATTCCGGTATTTATCGATACAGAAAATGATTCTTGGGGAATGAATCCAGTTGCATTGGAGAAGGGCTTTGAAATGTATCCGGAAGTAAAACTGGTGGTATATGCTGAATTATACGGTTTCCCAGGAAATATTAAAAAGATTAAGGAAATTTGTGAGAAACATGGCGCACTGTTAGTGGAAGATGCTGCAGAGGCTATGGGAGCAACATGGGAAGACAAAGAATGTGGATCTTATGGTGATTATGGAGTAGTATCTTACAATGGTAATAAAATTATTACTGGATCTGCAGGCGGATGTTTGTTGACTGATTCCTTGGAAGATGCAAATCAGGCACGTAAATGGTCAACGCAAGCAAGAGAAAATGCTCCTTGGTATCAGAACGAAGAAGTGGGATATAACTATCGAATGAGCAATGTGATTGCTGGTGTGATCAGAGAGCAGTATAATCATTTATATGAGCATATTGCTCAGAAGAAAGCAATATATGAAAGGTATAAGGAAGGATTAAAAGATCTTCCGGTACAGATGAATCCGTTTGATGAAGCTAAAGCAGAGCCAAATTATTGGTTGAGTAGTTTGATAATTAATGAAGAGGCAATGTGCAAACAGGTAAGAAGTGATACAGAAGCGTTGTATGTTTCAGAAGCAAGAAAAAGCTGTCCAACAGAAATCTTGGATGCGATTGCTTCTATTAATGCGGAAGGTAGACCGATATGGAAACCGATGCATATGCAGCCGATGTTCAGAATGCATGAGTTCGTAACAGTTAAGGGCTCTGGCAGAGCAAAAACAAATGCGTATATTACAGGGGAAATCAAAAATATTGGTGCAGATATCTTTCATAGAGGCTTGTGCCTGCCAAGTGATAATAAGATGACGGTGGAACAGCAGGATAGAATAATTGAAGTAATTAAAGCTTGCTTTGAGTAATATAGATTCATGAGGAGAAAATTTGTGTCAAAGAAAAAAATAATAGGCTGTGTTGCTGCAGGAGCGACTGTTGTAACAGCAGTTACAGCAAAAGTAATGAGAAATAAAGCTCAAAAATCCACATACAAAGCAGGTATCATTAATTCGATTACCCCGCGCAAAATGGGATTTTATGAAAAGTATGTAAAGAGAGTAATAGATATAACATGTGCAGTTGGTACAATTGTAGTATTTAGTCCTTTGTATTTAGGCGTCGCACTTCTTGTTAGAACAAAACTGGGCTCCCCTGTTTTATTTACTCAAGATAGACCGGGATTAATTGGACCTGATGGGAAAGAAACGGTTTTCAAAATGTATAAATTTCGTTCGATGACGGATGAGAGAGATGAAAATGGGGAGCTGCTTCCTGATGATGTGAGATTAACAAAGTTTGGGAAATGGCTTAGAAATACAAGCTTGGATGGGTACGATATAATAGGACAAACCCGTAAAGGCCTTGGAAACAGAGGGTTTCGCGAGGTTAGTCCAATGAATTTTCTTGATAATCATACCCGTTTCGGGTGGTATTCCTGTGATATGGGGATTGCGACAGTTTAGAACAAACAGCTCAGAATGCTTGTAGATGCAAAGGATTTGAGGTGGTTTAGGCTGTAGGAATCCTGTTTGTTGTGTAATGACCAAAAAACAGATGGTCAAATGTGTTATGGCAGGTTCAAGGTTCGTTATGATGGTTCTTTTAGTTTAGAAAAATCATGATAAGGAGGTTTGAATAAGAGTCTTTTAGCGCTGGTTTGTGCGGTGATTTAGAAAGGCTGTCTGCCGTATTAGACGCTCCAATTTGTTGGGGGGTAGTGCAAGATATGACAGGAAAAGTAAAAACTGACGGTTATAAGAGGGTACTTCGGAGATCCGGGGTGCGTCTGGCTGTGTCCTTCACCCAGTAAAATATGTTCACAGAAGAAAAGAAAAATATTTATTAAAAGTGCTGGATAACAGGAAGGAAATCTGGTGAGAAGAGAGGTACAGATGAAGGATAAGAAACGTAAAAAAAGAAATATTCGTTGGACACTGGTTTTATATGATATGCCTGTTTTTGCTCTGGCGGCAGTGTTGCTTCTGGGACTTTATGGAGGCAATGACAAGCTTACATATAGCGGAATGGTGCAGCAGGCAGCATTGGCGCTGATATGTATTTTTACCAGCAGACTGATTGGAAATGTATATGGTCAGATTTGGAGATATGGCGGCATTCAGTGCTACATCAGACTACTATGTACAGATGCGGTGGCTTTTCTGTTTTATATGTGTCTGGAAATGTTGTTGCCGGTAGAAAAGATTACTTTTGCGAGGATGCTGTGTTTGGCATGCCTGAACCTGCTTGGTGCACTGACACTCCGTATGGCATATCGCTATGCATATAAATGCGGGAATCAGGAAACCGCATTTGGACGATTTCTGTCATGGGTTTTATACACTGTTTCCGGTGTGAAGGCAGCCAGTGATAAGGAAGTCCAGAAGATTAAAATTGCAATTATCGGAGCTGGACGTGTTGGAGTCAGCTTTGCAGAAGAACTGCTTAATAATGAAGAAGCTGCTTACATACCAAGATGTTTTATTGATACGAACCAGGATAAAGTAGGACGTGAGATCCAGGGAATCCCTGTGTGGTCTGAGGATGAAGCAACATTCAGAAAACTTGGAGAATTTGAGGTACAGGAGATTGTCTTTGCCATTCCGTCCATGGATGTAGATAAGAAAAAAGCTCTGTACGATTATTACAAAAAAGCAGGCTATAAGTTAAAGGTTTATGATTATCCGACTGTTTATGCAGCAGGCGGAAAGAGACATTTAAGAGAGTTTGATGCGGAGGATCTGCTGTTCAGGAAGCCACTGGCTGTGGCTGATGAGCGTACCAACGATTATTACAAAGGCAAGGTGATGTTGATAACCGGTGGCGGCGGTTCTATTGGATCTGAACTGTGCAGACAACTGGCAAAGATGTCACCGAAGAAGATTGTTATTCTGGATATCTATGAAAACGGTGCTTATGATGTCCAGCAGGAATTAAAAATTGCTTATGGCGGTGCTTTGAATCTGCAGATTGAGATCTGCTCTATCACTCACAAGAAAGCACTGGAAAAAGTGTTTGAGAAACATCATCCGCAAATCATCATCAATGCGGCTGCTCATAAGCATGTGCCGCTGATGGAGCATAACTGCGTGGAAGCAATCTATAACAATGTATTTGGAACGAAAAATCTGGTGGAACTGTGCGAAAAATATGAGGCAGAACGTTTCATGATGGTTTCTACTGATAAGGCAGTAAATCCTACAAACGTAATGGGTGCAACTAAGCGTATGTGCGAGATGATCGTGCAGAGTGCAAGTACCCATGGAAAAGTGAAGTACAGTGCAACCAGATTTGGAAACGTACTGGGAAGTGCTGGTTCTGTTATCCCTCTGTTCCGAAGACAGATTGCAAACGGCGGACCGGTCACTGTGACTGACAAGAGAATCATCCGTTATTTCATGACAATTCCGGAGGCATCTCAGTTGGTACTGCAGAGTGGAGCAATGGCAAAGAACGGTGAGCTGTTTGTACTTGATATGGGAAAACCTGTGAAGATTTATGACCTGGCAGAGAATATGATCCGTCTGTCTGGTGTGCATGGAGTGCAGATTATTGAAACGGGATTAAGACCAGGAGAAAAACTTTATGAGGAATTGCTGGTTAAAACAGAAGAATTGGATAAGACGGAAAACAGCATGATTTTCATTGAGAGAGATACTGCACTGAGCGAAGAAGAAATCAGCAGACGTCTTGCCCTGTTGCAGGATGCCTGTGATACCGGTGATGATGACATGGCACGTGAAGCATTGAGAAAGGCTGTGCCAACGTTCAGGAAACCGGAAGAAGTTAATAAAGAGGCTGTTCTGGATGGAAAACATATTCAGGACAAGGCGTATCAGGTTAATTTAGAGCAGAAGATAGCGATTTAAACGCTGGAAAGGAAAAGCGATATGTATTACGAAACAAAAGAAATTTTAGAAAAAATAAAAGGTTCAGTTATCTGTAAAACAGATGATGGTGAAGTGGAATATGCATCCACTTCCATGATCCCAGAGGATATCAGTGGGGAGCAGATGATTATTACGTCTATTTTCGCGAAAGATAATAAAATCGTGCTGTATTTTGAAAAAAATCCAGTAATCAAAAATGATCTGAATGCAGACTGGGTAAAAGAGCATATTAAAGCAACAGGCGTGGAACCAGGATTCTTTTAAAAGACCTGATTGAATAAACATTAAAGAAAGGAAATTATTGATTATGAAAATACCATTTTCACCGCCAGATATTACAGAAACAGAAGTAGAACAGGTTGCAGAGGCATTGAGATCCGGATGGATCACAACAGGTCCGAAAACAAAAGAACTGGAAAGAGAAGTTGCGGATTTATGTGGCGTAAATCGTGCTGTATGTCTGAACTCTCAGACTGCCTGTGGCGAAATGACATTAAGATTACTTGGCATTGGAAAAGGGGATGAAGTTATCACCAGTGCTTATACCTATACAGCCAGTGCATCAGTTGTGTGCCATGTAGGAGCTAAACTGGTTCTGATTGATACGCAGGAAAATTCACTGGAAATGGATTATGACAAACTGGCAGATGCTATTACTGAGAAAACAAAAGTAATTATTCCAGTTGACCTTGGCGGTGTGCCATGCGATTATGACAGAATTTTCTCTATTGTAGAGAGTAAAAAGCACCTGTTCCATCCGGAAAATGAAATCCAGAAGGCAATAGGCAGAGTCATTGTTATGGCAGATGCTGCTCATGCTTTTGGAGCAACATGGAAAGGCAAGCCGATTGGAAGTGTTGCTGATTTCTCAAATTTCAGTTTCCATGCGGTAAAGAATTTTACTACTGCTGAGGGTGGTGCTACTACATGGAAAGACATTGAAGGTATTGATAATGAGACACTGTATCATCAGTACCAGCTTCTTTCTCTTCATGGACAGTCTAAGGATGCTTTGGCAAAAACACAGCTTGGTGCATGGGAATACGACATTATCGGACCATGGTACAAATGCAATATGACAGATGTGGTTGCAGGAATCGGTCTGGCACAGATGAAACGTTATAAAGGATTACTTGCCAGAAGAAAAGAAATTATTGGTAAATATGACGCTGCATTTAAGCCGCTTGGTATTGAAGTGCTGGATCACTATACTGATGAGCACCAGTCATCCGGGCATCTGTACATAACAAGAGTGCCAGGAATCACTTTGGAACAGAGACATGAAATCATTGTAAAAATGGCAGAAGCAGGTATTGCCTGCAACGTACATTACAAGCCATTGCCAATGATGACTGCATACAAAAATCTCGGATTTGATATTAAAGATTATCCAAACGCATATAAGAGATTTGAAAACGAAATCACACTGCCACTTCATACAAGACTCAAAGATGAAGAAGTGGAATATGTGATTGAACAGTACTGCAAGATTGTGAAGGAATATATTAAAAATGATTAGTGGAAAAATAGTTGAACTAAGAGGAATCAGTAAAAAAGATGCGCCATTGATATATGAATGGGTAAACAGAGAAGATATGCGTGACTTGACAGGTACTCTTTATCCGATTTCTGAATATGAACATGATAAATGGATACAGAATGTGACAATGAATGAAAATCAAAAATTATTTGCTGTATATCATGTAAATAAATGTATTGGAACAATAGGGCTTAAAAATATTGACCAAATTAATAGAAATGCAGAATTGTATATCAGCCTGGGTGAAAATATACCGGGGGGGGGAAAACAGATGCTGTTAATGCATTAGTTCATTTTTGTTTTATGCATTTGAACTTGCATAAGATTTATTTGTACGTTTTCGAGTCAAATCAGAGAGCTATTAATTGCTATAAGAAAGCCGGATTCACAATTGAAGGGAAGTTACCGGAACATCATTTTGCAAAAGGTAAATATGAAGATGTATTGATTATGGGGAGGGTGCGCTCCCTGTAAATAGAGGGAGGATATCTATGTACATAGTTATTGGAGCATCAAGTTTTATTGGTGTTTATACAGTTGATGAATTTTTGAAACAAGGATGTAAGGTTGTAGTTACTGGAAGAAAAAATAAATTTAAGGAGCATTATGATAGTCTGGGAGTTGATTATATTAATCTTGATCTGACAAGTAAAGAGGATTTTGAGCAACTACCTACAGACAATGTAGACGGCGTAATCTTATTAGGAGGATTGCTTCCTGCAAATGCAGATGTCAATTTGGATGAAAATGAGAATGCTGCCGATTATTTCAAAGTAAATACGATTGGAACAATCAATGTTTTGGAATACTGTAGGAAAAATAAAATCAAACGTGTAATTTCTACATGCTCTTATGCTGATGTCAGAGGCGCATGGGGAAAGAAAGTTATTACGGAAGACGAGCCGAGAGATTTTATTTATACGGGTGATCATGCGGTGTATGTTTTTTCTAAAAATGCAGCAAATGACACTTTAGAATATTATAACCAACAACATGGAATGAAAAATGCGTGGTTTCGGTTTCCCCCAGTATACGGTGTAGGACCGCATGATTCTTTATATATAAATGGAACACTAAAAAAATCCGGATTAAAGATTTTTATCGACAATGCTTCAGAAGGAAAGGATATTTGCATTTTTGGAAATAAAAATCTTAGCAGGGATGTTGCATATGTGAAAGATGTTGCACACGCATTTTATCTGGCAATGCAGAGTGAAAAGACCAGTGGACTTTATAATATGACTTCTGGAAAAGGTGTGACTTTACAGGAACAGGCAGAAATTATTGCTGAACTGTGGGCTCCAAATCCAGAATGTAAATCAAAAATAGTATATAAACCAGAGGTTAAAAATAATACACCATCATACTTATTTTCTATGGAAAAAGCAAAGAAAGATTTTGGATATATTCCACAATATTCCGATTTTAAGCTGATGATGGAAGATTATAAAAAAGACCTTGATGAAAATAAATATCAGGAGTTGTTTAAATATGTCAAATGATTTAAAAGCATCAGGAAGTTTAGGTTTCCGTTTTGTAAAGCGTACCTTTGATATTATATGTTCTGTTATTTTAATGATTCCAATTGGAATTGTAATAGGAATTTCTTATTTCTTTATTAAGGCAGAAGATAGAGGTTCTGTTTTTTATATGGCAGAGAGAACTGGACGTTTTGGAAAACCTTTTAAAATGTATAAGTTACGTTCTATGAAAGAAAATGCACCCGATATTCGGTTGGCAGATGGTTCTACATATAATGGAGAAGATGATCCAAGAGTAACGAAATTTGGCAGATTTGCGAGAAAAACCAGTATTGATGAACTGCCGCAGGTCATTAATATTTTAAAAGGTGATATGAGCTTTATAGGACCAAGACCAGATACTCCAATGTATTTGGATAAATATACAGAAGAAGAAAGAATTGTTCTCACTGTTCGTCCAGGAATCACTGGTTATAATCAAGCAGTGAACCGTAACTCAGTACTTACAAAAGAAAAACTGAAAAATGACATTTATTATGTTAAACATCTTTCCGTCGGATTTGACATTAAAATTTTGTTTATGACTGTTGCGACAGTTTTGGGACATAAGAATATTAACCGCGCTGATACTGATACGGGAAACACATATATTCTGAATAGTAATGAAACAGCGGCAACAAAGGAAACGGTGGAGAAAAAACAAGTATGAAAAAGATAATGATACTGGGAGCCAGCATTTTACAGTTGCCAGCAATCCAGAAAGCAAAAGAAATGAACCTTGATGTTATAGCAGTGGATATGAATCCAGAAGCTGTTGGGTTTCGGGTTGATGGAATCAAAAAAGAGATTATCAGTACAATAGATATACCAGCGGTAATGGAAGCTGCTCAAAAGCATCAGATTGATGGGATTATGACATTGGCCAGTGATATGCCGATGAGAACAGTTGCAGCAGTAGCTGAGAAAATGAATTTGATCGGAATTGATCATGACACTGCAATCAAGGCTACTAATAAAGCTGAAATGAGAAAGGCATTGAAAGAGAATAATGTTCCAGTTCCTATGTTCTTTCAGGTAAATACAAAAGAAGAATTTTATAATGCTGTTCAAAAGATTAAAGATGCAGGGTACCGTTGTATTGTAAAACCTGCAGATAATTCAGGAAGTCGAGGTATAGATCTACTGAACAATTTTGAACAAGAAACTTTGGACAGAGCTTATGAATACAGTAAGCGGTCTTCGCGCTCCGGCGATTTAATGGTCGAAGAATTTATGGAAGGTGCAGAAGTTAGTGTGGAAACATTAAGCATTAATGGAGAGTGCCATGTTATACAGATTACAGATAAAATGACTACCGGTGCACCATACTTTGTTGAAATGGGACACTCACAGCCAAGCCAGCTGCCGAAAAAAATAAAAGAACAAATAAGTCAGGTTGCAATAGCTGCCAATAAAGCAATTGGAATAAAAAATGGACCTTCTCATACGGAAATTAAAGTAACAAAAGATGGACCGAAAATTGTGGAATTAGGTGCCAGGCTTGGCGGTGACAATATTACAACACATTTGACACCTCTTTCTACAGGGGTAGATATGGTGGAAGCTTGCATTAACATAGCATTAGGAATGTCTGCTGATATTAAGAAAAAATATGATAAGGGTTCTGCAATTAGATATTTCAGTGTTGACTATGGGCATATAAAAGACATTTTGTATGTGGAAGAAGCTAGAAAAATAACAGGAGTTGTTCAAGTGTCTATTGTGCATGGTAAGGGTGAAGAACTCGATGGAATAAGAAGCAGTGGAGACAGAGTAGGATTTGTTATTACGCAAGGATATAATGCACAAGATGCAATCTCAAAGGTCGAAGAGGCATCTTCAATTGTGAAGTTTGAATTATGTTAAAGGAGTAAAAGAGATGTCTGGATATGTTTTTTTATCGAATAGTACGAAACCTACAGAAGAACAGCAAAATAGCAGAGAAGAAGTTAAATTAACAAATGTGAGTCGTCCATGTATTCAAGTTGCAATGAAAATGGGCTATGATGTCTATTTTGGAACTAATAGAGCGAATCCAGAATCTTTGCAGTGTGAGCTTCCGGTAAAGATGTATGATTCACACTCATATAGAAGCATTACAAATTTTAAAGACAATAAGATTGCATATGATAACTTGAAAAAAATTGTTAATAATAATCCAATTGAAGTGATTCATTGCAATACGCCCGTAGGGGGCATGATTGGCAGATTAATTGGAAAAAGATATCATATCAAAAAAGTAATTTATACAGCACATGGATTTCATTTCTTTAAAGGGGCACCATTATTTAATAATTCTGTTTTGAAATTGGCTGAGTCAATCATGGCACGTTGGACAGATGCTATTATTACTATGAACGAAGAAGATTATCAAGCTGCGAAAAAATTTAAATTGAAAAAGAATGGGAGAGTATTCAAGGTTCATGGTGTTGGAATTACTTTAAGTGATTTTGAAAATGTAGATGTCGATTTGAAAAATAAAAGATTAGAATTAGGTTTGAAAACTACTGATATTGTGTGTATTTCTGCTGGGGATTTAGTTCAAAGAAAAAATTATGGAACAGCGATTAAAGCTATAGCAAAAACTAAAAATAGCAGCATTCACTATTTGATATGTGGTGTCGGACCTGAAAAGGATAACTTAGAGAAATTGGCCATTGAAAATGGTATTGCAGCTAATGTTCATTTTCTTGGATTCAGAACAGATGTAAAAGAACTGATGAAAATGTCAGATGTATTTCTTTTTACTACGTTGCAAGAGGGATTGCCGAGATCTATGATGGAAGCTATGGCCTGTGGTCTTCCTTGTATTGCTTCAAGAATACGAGGAAATGTAGATTTACTTGATGACGGAAAAGGTGGATATTTGTGTGGCTGTGATGCTGAAAATGAAATTGCAGAAAAATTAAAGAAACTGGCAGCTGATAAAGACTTGAGAGAAAAAATGAGACTATATAATTTGGAAGCGATAAAAGCTTATGATGTCTCAGTAGTAAAAAAAGAAATTGAAATGATATATAAGGAAGTATTAGGAGCAAAATAATGTCAAAAATTAAAATTATGCATCTGCTACAGAGCGATAGATTTTCAGGGGCAGAAAATGTGGTGTGTCAGATTATGGAATTATTCCGCAATGATCCGGAAATTGAAATGGTTTATGTAAGTCCAGATGGTCCAATCGCAGACTCATTAAAAGACAGAAATGTTTCATTCATGGGTTTAAAAAAACTTGATTTTTTAAATGTTAGAAGAGCCATAAAGGAAATTAATCCGGACATCATTCATGCACATGATGTATCGGCAGGTGTATTGGCGGCATTGATAGCACCGAGACAGGTAAAAGTTGTTTCGCATATGCATGTAAATAATTCTAATATGGCGAAGACAAATATAAAAACAATCATATATAAAATAGTTGCAAAGAGATTTCAACATATATTTTGGGTGTCAGATTCATCTTATAATAGTTATATTTTTAAAAAAAGTGTAGAGAAAAAAAGTTCTATTTTATTTAATGTAGTTGATAAGAAACCTATTGTAGAGAGAAGCAAATTTGCTGAGTTGCAGGAAAATTATGATATTATTTTTATTGGTAGAATGCAATATCAGAAAAATCCAGAAAAATTAATAAATGTTTTTAAGATACTTAAAGATAAATATAATTCGGATTTTTCAGCGGCTGTCATAGGTGAAGGACCTCTTTATGAAGAAACTTGTAAAAAAGTTGAGCAGTTTGGATTGAGAGAAAATGTAAAAATGTTAGGATTTGTAAAGAATCCAATGGGGCTTCTTAAAAGAGCAAAAGTAATGCTTTTAACATCACGCTTTGAGGGAACGCCGATGTGTGCACTGGAAGCTATGGCATTAGGAGTTCCCATCGTTAGTACACCAACAGACGGGATGATAGATTTGATTAAAAATGGACAAAATGGTTATCTGTATAAAGAAGATGAAAAAATTGCAAATGCTATCAATGCGTTAATATATGATTCAAAATTGAGAGAGCAAATGTCAAATGTAACAAGTGAGAAATTTGATATTCTAATGAATCTGGAAGAATACAAAAAAAGATTGAAAGGTGTGTATATAAAGTAAAGATGGATAATATTGCAATTATAATTACAAAATTGAATGGTGGTGGAGCCGAGCGATGTGCTTCAAATTTATCAATTGAGTTAAGTAAACGATATAATGTAATTCTTATTGTGTTTGATGGAAGAAATATTACATATCCATATGGAGGAACCCTAATTGATTTACATATTAAAGATAGTAATAGTTTAGGTGAACGAGTAGCAAATGTTTTAAAAAGGGTAAGACTCGTCAAGCAAATAAAGAAACAATATAAAATAAAATGTTCAATTAGTTTATTAGATGGACCGAATCTTGTAAATACTATGTCACAGATAGGAGAAAGGACTATTGTATCAATAAGAAATAGATTATCAAGTGAATCTGTAGGAAAATTGCGAAGAAAACTAATTAGATATTCAAGTATGAACTCAGATTTAACAGTTTGTTTATCAAAGATGGTGGCTAAAGATATGGAAGAGGTCTTTAATATCCCTAAACAAAAGCTGTGTACTATATATAATCATGTTGATGGAGAATTATTACATTCGCTAGTTGCAGATTGCGAAAAGCCGACATTTATTCAAGAAGGAAAGAAATACATTACCACTATGGGACGTTTAAACCATCAAAAAGGGCAGTGGCATTTATTAAGAACTTTTAAAAAAGTGTCAGAAAAAATTCCTGATATGAATCTTATTATTATGGGTGAAGGAGAATTACTGCAAGATTTACAGAAACTGGCAAAAGAATTGAATATAGCCGATAAAGTTATTTTTACTGGATATTTAAAAAATCCTCACAATATTCTACGGTATTCAGAGATGTTTGTTTTTTCTTCTCTTTTTGAAGGTCTAGGAAATGTTTTGTTAGAGGCGTTAGCTTTCAATATGCCTATTATATCAACGGATTGTGTAGCAGGACCAAGAGAAATTTTAGCACCAAAAACAAATTTGGATAAGAAAACTGCTGATATTGAGTACGCAGAATATGGTGTATTAATACCAGCATTAGATGAAAATCATTTTGAAGCAAAAAGTGAATTGACGGAAGCAGAAAAATTGTTTGCAGATGCGATAATTAATTTAAATTGTGACAAAAAGCTTAGAGATACATATAGAAGAAAGGCACAAGAACGTATAAAGTGTTTTGACAAAAACGTTATTATCGAGCAGTGGTGTATGCGTATTAATAATAGCAAAGAATAAGGGGTTATGAAATTAATGTTAGAGATGCATTTGATATATATTATTTTCATATATAGTGTTTTTACTTTTTGGTCATTATATGGAATTATTAACAATGTTAGAAAATATCATAGTATTACTATTATGAGTCTATGTAAATTAATGTATATAATAACATTAGCTATAGTACCTATCATTACGTATGGTGTTTATCTTAGAGGCAATAATGTATCGACGTTATCCTATGATGAAAGGGATGTATGGACTTTATATGTGATAGCAGTATATACGGTTATTGCATATATTATGTTTATATTTGGCTATAAAATTAAGCAACGACAATACCAGGAAAAATACGGATCGAATCAGTCAGAAATTATAGTACTTATTACCATTTTGATGATAATAAGTATTGTTTCACTAATTCTATGGTCGTCAGGTTTTGGAGGTATTAATCAATTACTTATTAATGCAAATTCTGTCCGAGCTGGGTTTATTACCAGTCTAGGGAATAAAGCGTTTTTCAAACACTTTGTGCCAATGGCAATGATTGTTTCTTTTCTCACCTTTAATTATTTGTTTATAGATAAAGCGGATAATTCTACTCAGGAAAAAGTGTATGTTTGGGTATCATTTCTAATATCAATAATTATATCTGTCTTATTTATATTAGCTAATGATGGGCGTATGCTTGCCGGAGTATATGTTGGTCTATTCTTTCTGTTAGTTATAAAAAATGATTATGAAGTAAAGCAAAAAAGCTTAAAATCTATCGTTTTAAAGATGCTGGTTTTATCGGCACTTGCCCTTGTTGTAATTATTAATGCGGATGAAATATTCAGAATAATGAAAGGAGAAAAAGTCATTGTTGCAGCTACAACAGATTCTGAAAAAGATATTTTTTCTTCAATAGCTTATGAATTTTCATTTACATTAACAGGAGCGCAAGAAGCAATTCTTTCTCATGCGAGGGGATATGGAAACTATACGCTATGGAATGATATTGTAAATGGGATTTTTGCATGGCTTCCAACATCGATAAAACCAGTTATGTTGACTGATGTATGGGATTATAATACTTCGTTGTTAAATACAGGAGTGTATGGTCAAGCACCAACATCAATGATTGCTCAGTCTATTTATGATTTAGGAATGTTTGGTATTTTATTCATACCTTGTGTGTATGGCGTGGTAGTAAGAAAAATAGAGAAAATATTGACATCATATAAAAATAATTTGTTTGCCAGTACTATATATATAGTGCTGGGATTCTATTTGGCAAAAGGAATTACTTATTTTTCACTATACAATATTATGATGAACGTTTTCTTTATTGTGGTGGCATGTATTGTGTATAAATCATTACAAAAAATTAGAATCGGAGGAAGTAAATGAAAAGCATTTATGAGATTATAAATATTTTAAATTATAGAGGATATTTACGTTTTGTACCTGATGAAGTATGGATTAGATATAGGTATAAGCAAGTTTTTAAGAAAAAATTAGATTTACATCATCCGCAAACTTTTAATGAAAAAATGCAGTGGATAAAGTTGAATTATAAAAATCCAGTATGCAGTGAAATGGTTGATAAGATTCAAGCAAAAAAATATGTCGATAGTATTCTAGGGGGGGGGTATACTATCCCTACATTAGGTGTATGGGATTCTTTTGACAAAATTGATTGGGACTTATTACCGGATCAATTTGTACTTAAATGTAATCATGACTCAGGTGGTTTGGTTATATGTAGAGATAAGTCAAAGTTAGATAAAGGTGCTGCAAGAAAAAAAATTATGAAATGCCTAAAAACAAATTATTTTTGGCATGGTAGAGAATGGGTATACAAAAACATAAAACCACAGATTTTAGCAGAAACGTATATGGAAGACTCTGGAAGTGGACAATTAAATGATTATAAGTTCTATTGCTTTAATGGAAGAGTAAAGTGTTTATATGTGTCTACTGGTTTGGAAAATCATAATACAGCTCGCATAGGATTTTATGATTTAAATTTTGAAAAAATGCCATTCTGCAGGACAGACTATCTGACATTTGAACATGATCCTAAAAAACCAGATAATTTTGAAGAAATGATTCAAATAGCAGAAAGACTGTCAGCAGGTTTTCCATTTTTAAGGGTTGATCTTTATGAGATAAATGGTAAAGTTTATTTTTCTGAATTGACATTTATTCCATGTAGTGGGTGGATGACGATTGAACCTGAAAAATGGGATTATATTATGGGAGAATGGCTAAAATTATCTAATAACTATAAATGAGTAAATTTAAAATATTGCACAAATATGTTCGTATTACAAAGACATACTTTGCTTGATTGATCTGAATGTATTTAGGAAAAGACTATTTTGTGCATTTTTCTGTACTTGCTCATTTATAGAACAATTGAAAAAATGCCATACCATATCTTTCAGATAGTTTATATATTGAAGAAAGATATGGGTGGTATATAAATGAAGGTAAGTATAATTATGTTGACTTATAATGCGCCTGTTTATGTTCGGCATAGTATTAAGTCAGTAAAAAACAACACCATAGGTGTTGACTATGAATTAATTGTATATGACAATGCATCTTCTAATAAAACTAAAAGAGTTTTGAACACATTATATACAGATGGATTGATAGATAGATTGTTTTTTTCAGATAAAAATTATTACTTTGTCGGTGGAAATAATAGGGCTGTTATGAAATCTTCAGAAGATGCAGATTTAATTTTATTACTTAATTCAGATATAGAAATTCGTAATAAAAAATGGTTAAGTTCATTATTGGAAGTACATAAACGAGGAATTACTGCATGTCAAGTATGCGATGAATACGATTTAAGACCCGATGGTTGGTGTTTATTAGTTGATAAAGATATTTATAATAATTTGAAGCTAGATGAAAAAAGATTTACTTGGTATTTTTCCATCGCTGATTTTGCATCTAGGGTTATGAATGCAGGATATTCTGTTCAAAGTATTCGAAATTATAAACATGCAATATGTCATTTTGGTGGTGCTTCAGAAATAAGTACATCAGTTGCTGTATCTAGTTTAAAATCAGGTGAAAATGTTAGTGATTGGTTTCCACATAGATGTAACGTTATTGATGTATTGAATGTACCACAATCCGAAAATGTTAAAAGTTATTTTAAAATTATCAACATATTTTTGAAGATTCAGAAAAGAATAAAAAGAATATTATCTTAATAAGAAATGATAAAAAATTGATATTTAGCTAGAAAGAGGGAGTGATAAGATTGGTAAACAGAATGAAAAAACTCAAACTGAATATTTCGACAACGATGATTTATCAAATTGTGAGTATTCTCAGTGGATTTATTTTACCCAATTTTTTTCTTCGTTATTATGGATCTGAAGTAAACGGATTGATTTCTTCTATTACCCAATTTTTAGCAGTTATTTCACTTTGTGAATGTGGTGTGGGTGCAGTTGTACAAGCCGCACTATATAAACCAATTGCTGAAAACAATTCAAAAGAAATTAGTCGGATTTATAAATCATCATCACGCTTTTTTAATAAAATATCATTACTTCTACTTGGATATATGATAATTTTAATTATCATTTTTCCTGTGATTATAAATAAATCATTTTCCTCCTTATTTACAGGAGTTCTTATAGTAGCAATTACATTAAGTTTGCTAGCGCAATACTATTTTGCAATAACATATAAGCTTATTTTAAATGCTGCACAGCTTTCGTATATTCAGATGATTACAGGAACTATAACAATTCTTTTAAATATTGTTATGAGTGTTGGTTTAATGAAATATGGAGCCAGTGTTCAATGTGTAAAATTAGTTTCATCTGTTATATATCTTATACAGCCATTGGTATATAAAAAAGCAGTGGACAGATACTATAAAATTAACAAAAAAGTTGAATTGGATGGAGAACCATTAAAACAAAAATGGAATGGTTTAGCACAGCATATAGCAACTGTTATATTAGAAAATACAGATGTTATGGTTCTTACTTTTTTTTCAACCCTTTCTAATGTGTCTATATATGCAGTATATCATTTGGTGACTAACGGCATAAAGTTGATATTTACGTCAGTTGCTACAAGTGTAAAATCTTTGTTAGGAGATATGTATGCTCGAAATGAAAGTAAATTATTAGACAGTACATTTGCAAAGTTTGAGTGGATTATACATGTATCTGTTACATTGATATATAGTATTACAGCCATGTTAATAGTTCCATTTGTAAAAGTGTATACCAATGGAGTAAATGATGCGAATTATATTCAGCCGTTGTTTGGAATGTTATTGTGTTTAGCAATGGCCATACATGCTATTCGTTTACCTTACAGTCAGATGGTTTTGGCAGTGGGACATTTTAAACAAACACAAACGAGTGCAATTATTGAAGCCGTTTTGAATCTATCAATTTCTATAATAGTAGTTTTCAAGTTTGGCCTTATAGGTGTTGCAGTAGGAACAATTATAGCTGTGTTTTATAGAACAATTTATTTTGTTTGGTATTTATCAAAATATATTCTGAAAAGAGAAATGTCAATTTTTATAAAGCAAACATTTATAGATATTTTAAGTACAGTATGTATATATTTATCAACTAGATGGATTACAATGGAAAAGGTAAGCTATTTGGCTTGGTTTGTTATGGCTTTAAAAGTAGGAGTAATAAGTTTGTGTGTGGTTATTGGGATTTCTTTAATATTTTCTAAAGAAAATATTAAAGGCGTGGTGGAGGAAATTAGAAGAAGAAAATGAAAAAGAATAGAATTATTTATATAGATTATTTAAAAGTGATAGGGCTTTTACTAGTTATATTAGCACATGTAGAATGCCCGAAATATATTATGCAACTTAGAAGTTTTGATGTACCATTGCTTGTTGTTTTATCAGGTTATTTGGCATCAAAGACATATGTAAGTGGAAATAGTAAAAAATATTATTGGAAGAGAATACAACGTTTGGTAATTCCTGCATGGATTTTTTTGATTATATTTTTTATTGTTCAGTCAGTTGCATATTCCAGACCAACTGTGAAAAATATTATAAAAGCTGTTACATTTCAACGGGATGCTGATATGGTGGGAATGCTTTGGGTCATATGGGTATATTTGATATGTGCACTTCTAATTCCGATTATTTACAAAATTGGATATAATAGAAAAAGTAATATCATAATTATGTGTGTATTCGTTGCCTATGAGTTATTATGTATGACAACAGATATTAGCAGTAATCGTATTATTTATATTACATTATTAACTATTATTCCTTGGGGAACAATAACATATTTAGGATTTTATTTAGATCAAATTACAAAAAAACAAAAAATGATAATAATAAGTTTAGGGATAATTATCTTTTGGAGTGGAGTAGCATATTTTAAAGTCAGGAGAGATATGTTTATTTCGACAAATGACTATAAATATCCTGCAAGGCTGTATTATTTGAGCTATGCAATTCCTATAATACTTATATTGATCAAAATATTTAGAGAAATTCCGTTGAAAAACAACAAGTTAATTAGTTTTATTAGCAGTTCTTCATTATGGATTTATTTATGGCATATTTTAGTTTTGTATGTTGTAAAAAGTATTATTGTGGATGATAGATTATGGATTTTACAATATGCGTTTATCATAAGTATTTCGATAATTATTACATGGATTCAAAACGTAATAATAAAATATTTAATAAGTAATTATAAATTATACTTTTTGAAAGTGTTTTTAGGATAAAAAGAGGGAGGTAAACATGAAAATTGCAGTAGCAGGAACAGGATATGTCGGTTTATCCATTGCGACATTGTTATCACAGCATCATGAAGTAATGGCAGTTGATATTATCCCGGAAAAAGTAGAAAAAATTAATAAGAGAATCAGTCCGATTCAGGATGAGTATATTGAGAAGTACTTGACAGAAAAAAAATTAAATTTGACAGCTACCCTGGATGCAGAGGCGTAAGCGCTTAAATCTTGGGTAGCTTTACTGTCTACGTTTTTGGTAAGTGCAAAATAATTCGACGGATTGTGTTACCCTAAAAATGAATCCATAATAA
>ENA-ORTL01000205-ORTL01000205.1-human-gut-metagenome-genome-assembly--contig:-NODE-205-length-81549-cov-23.2876_pt1 | contig 81549 bp, 80 predicted proteins | sample MGYA00241916_ERZ509196 | MGnify/ENA primary metagenome ERZ509196 (study PRJEB26280, sample SAMEA2338844) | human gut metagenome | biome: human gut; feature: human-associated habitat; material: faeces...
TGGAATAGCCGTTCCGCAGTAGCGGAACTGGCATTCCGTTTGAGCGTAATTTGCAGTCGATGTAATACTTAACTCCGGCAGAATTGAACAGCAATCCTACAGAAGTTGCATGGGATTGCTGAAACTGGCAGAAAAATATTGGAAAAATATTCGCCAGAAAAACTGATATAAGATATGTTATTAGTTACTCTGGGCAGAGCCAATTTTTTGAGGTTCTGCCCGATAACGTATAATTAATTTCGCAAATTCAATTTTATAAAAATAGAAATTTTCTTCTTTAGTCTCTTTTGAAGATATCTCTTGTATACACTTTTTCTTTTACATCATCCAGACAGGAATCATATCTGTTTGCGATGATTGCCTGGCTTTTCTTTTTAAATTTTTTGAGATCATTTACAACAGTTGAACCAAAGAATGTTTCTCCATTTTTTAAGGTTGGTTCGTAGATAATGACAGTCGCACCTTTTGCTTTAATACGTTTCATAACACCTTGGATAGAGGACTGTCTAAAGTTATCAGAGTTGGACTTCATTGTTAAACGGTATACACCGATTACACAATTTTTTTCCTGATCTGGAGCATAATCCCCATGATTGTAATAATCATAGTATCCTGCCATATTTAATACCTGATCGGCAATAAAGTCTTTTCTTGTTCTGTTGCTTTCCACAATAGCAGATATCATATTCTGAGGTACGTCATTGAAGTTTGCCAGAAGCTGCTTGGTGTCCTTTGGCAGACAGTATCCGCCATAGCCGAAGCTTGGATTGTTGTAGTGGGCTCCGATACGGGGATCAAGGCAAACACCGTCGATGATTTGCTGGGTATTTAACCCTTTGGTTTCTGCGTATGTATCAAGTTCGTTAAAGTAAGATACACGGAGTGCAAGATAAGTGTTGGCAAACAGCTTAACAGCTTCGGCTTCTGTGAATCCCATGAATAAGGTATCAATGTTTTCCTTAATAGCGCCCTGCTGAAGGAGTTTGGAGAAAACTTCCGCCTTTTCTCTGGATTCCTCATCACAGGAAACGATGATTCTGGATGGATAAAGATTGTCATAAAGAGCCTTGGATTCACGAAGAAATTCCGGGCTGAAAATGATATTTTTTGTGTTATATTTTTCTCTTACAGATGTGGTGTACCCAACTGGGATGGTAGATTTGATGACCATTGTAGCATCCGGATTTACCTTTAATACCAGTTCAATAACTGCTTCGACAGCGGAACAGTCAAAAAAGTTCTTTTTGCTGTCATAATTGGTAGGTGCAGCGATCACAATAAAGTCAGCGTTTTTGTAAGCTTCTTCGCCATCTAAGGTGGCTGTAAGATCAAGTTCTTTTTCTGCAAGATATCTTTCAATGTAATCATCCTGGATAGGAGATTTTCTATTATTGATGAGATCTACTTTTTCTGGAATGATGTCAACCGCTGTTACATGATTGTGCTGTGCAAGAAGAGTAGCGATAGAAAGACCAACATAACCGGTTCCGGCAACTGCTATATTGTATTTTTTATTGAGAACCAGTTTATCATCTGTTGGTTTAGTTTCTTCAAATAAGTCTACAACTTCAAAATTAAGTACTTCTGCAATTGCATGAAGCTGATCAATGGAAGGGATGTAATCAAGGCTTTCAATTCTACTGATCATCCCTCTGTGGATTCCGGTCATTTCTGCCAGCTGCGCCTGGGTGAGTTTTTGTTCTTTTCTTTGGGCGATAATGGTATCGGCCATTTTCTTGTAAGATAATTTTTTCATATCAAACCTCCGGATGTCGTTAATAATCACACAAAACACATAATTTTATATTTTATACAATGTTATACTATCAGAAATGCGTGAAAAAGTCAATAATAATGACAAAAAATATGTACGATAATTAATGTTATAAATAATGGAATGATTAAGTGACGATTTCTTTTTTGCTGATTATTTTTGGGGAGTTATTGTTTGTGCGAAAAGATTTTATGATAAGTTGTATAACAATGACAAAAATTGAATATGAAAAAGTTACAAAAAAATAAATTTGATATTGTTGAAATGATATTATGATGTATTATCTTTCATGAGGTAAAGAACTTGATATTTGACAGGAAAATAGGTATTATAAAAAGAAAAAAGGCAGGAGAAGGAGAAAAATGAAAAGTTTATTGATCCTTGGTGCGGGCGGTTTCGGCCAGATGATTAAAGAAACCGCACTGGCATTAGGTTATGAAAAAGTAGTATTTTTGGATGATGCTGCAAAAAGTGATGATGTAATTGGTATGTGCTGTGATTATGTTCTCAGGCACTCTGAATATCCGGTTGCAGTTGCTGCATTTGGTAACAATAAGACACGTTTATTCTGGACTGACAAATTGATTGCAGAGGGATACGAAGTACCTGCAATTGTGCATCCGTCTGCGATTGTAAGTCCAAGTGCGGTTTTGGAAGCGGGATGTTTTGTCATGCAGAGAGCAGTGGTCAATACACATACCAGAGTAGAACGTGCTGCTTTAATTAACAGCGGAGCTGTGGTGGATCACGATTCTGTTGTGTGTGCAGGAGCACACATTGGTCTTGGAAGTGTGGTAAAAGCAAACTGTACAATCGAAGCCGGTCAGAAAGTTGAAGCAGGAGAGGTGATTTTTTCTACCAGAAGAAAAATTGAAGGTGTGGACAGCCGTAGTCTGGAAGATGCGGTTTATGCGTTTGGTTTCGGACCGCAGTGCAGTTATGTGAAACCATTTGGCGAAGGACATATTAATGAAACTTATGCTGTGTATATGCCGGGACAGGATGGAAAAGATGTACCGCTTTACGTTCTCCAGCGCATCAATATTAATGTGTTTAAAAATCCGGATCAGGTAATGGATAATATTTTTGGTGTTACAGAGTATCTGCGTAATATTATCCGTCAGGACGGCGGAGATCTGGACAGAGAGTCTTTATCTTATATCAAGACTAAGAGTGGTGACACATATTTTGAGGATGATCAGGGACAGCCATGGCGCTGCCTTCATTATGTACCAAACTCTGTATGTTATCAGCAGGTGGAAAGACCAGAGCAGTTTTATCAGTCAGCGCTTAGTTTTGGACATTTTCTGAAACAGTTGGGAGATTATCCGGCGGAGAGCCTGTATGAGACAATTCCGAAATTTCATGACACGGTAAAACGTTTCCGGGATTTTGAAGATGCACAGAGGAAAGACGTCAAAAACAGAGCGCGTTTATGCCGTCCGGAAATTGAATTTGTTCTTTCACGCCAGGAAGATTGCGGCGTATTAATGAAACAACTGGAAGAAGGAATACTTCCGCTTCGGGTTACGCATAATGATACCAAACTTAACAACATTCTTTTTGATGCAGACACAGATAAGGGATTGTGTATTATTGACCTGGATACCATCATGCCGGGGCTGGCAGCTAATGACTTTGGAGATTCCATTCGTTTTGGGGCATCTACGGCAGAAGAGGATGAGCCGGATCTGGACAAGGTGCATTTTGATATCAGTCTTTATGATATTTATGCGAAAGGGTATCTGGAGATGGCAAAAGATGTTTTGACTCCGGCAGAAATCGAAAGCCTTCCATGGGGAGCAAGGTTAATGACGTTGGAGTGCGGTATGCGTTTTCTGGCAGACTTTTTACAGGGAGACGTGTATTTCAGGACTGCATATCCGGAGCATAATCTGGTTCGTGCCAGAACACAGTTCAGACTGGTAAAAGAAATGGAAGAGCAGTTTGATGAGATGAAGGATATTTTGAAGAAATATGTTTAATGTAAGCTCCCGGTGGAAAATAGCATTTAACTGAATGCTATAGTGCGGTATGTCTGCTGATAATCATAAAAATTTTATGGAGCAGACAGAAAGGCATGATTGTGATCTGAAATAAAGGCAGTACGGAGCTGTCAGGTCTGATTTCCGATGGGGAGAATTTGAATGAATGTTTATCATATTTTTATAACACACAACAGAGCCTGGTCTAAAAGAGAAATCATAGTATTTGCATTGATTATGCTGGGAGCAGTTATCGTTCTGGGAGTATTAGTTGCAGATAATAAAATTAGAAAAATACAGGCGGCAGCAGTCCTGGGTCTGCTGGTATTCCTGGGGATTGTTCTGGGATCTACAGTATTCACCAGAGAACCGGGAAACAGGGAGTATGAACTGATGCCTTTCTGGTCATGGAAAAAGATATTTTTTTACGGAAATATGGGGCTGCTGCAGGAGAATTTGTTGAATTGCATTTTATTAATGCCTATGGGATGTTTGCTGCCGGTGATAATGGGGCATCAAGTGAAATTAAAAAATGCTTTTGCAGCAGGACTTATGTGTTCAGCGTTGATTGAAGTCAGTCAGTTGGTTTTTAAAAGGGGGTTGTTTGAATGGGACGATATGATTCACAACAGCCTTGGATGCCTTTTAGGCTGCTTTTTGGTGAACATCATAGTAAAAAAGAAATATAGTGACTGAAAGCAGAAAGTATGGCGAAAGGTATTTTGAGAAACAGACTGGTATTATCAGTGATTATTTGACATATAAATTATGATGAACAGTCTGTTTCTCCTGATTTTATGTGGGACGGCTGAAAATATTCTGTTTGGAGGAATAAAAGAGATGGGCAGAATAATTTTAATCAGCAGCGTTTTGCTTCTAATAGCTGTGGCAGTGATAATCCTGTATTGTGCGCTGGTTGAAGGTTCTGTTAAGTAGCTATGATAAAGCTTTCTACTACCGAAATATTGTGTGGGATTAATAAGAAAGAATTTCCACTATGAAATCATTGCCTGTTCTCTTTTCTTCAGATGTCTGTCAATGATCAGCAGAAAGGCTCCGGAAGAGATAACAGCGCTGACGGCATCTGAAAGTGGTTCCGCATAGAATGCCGCAGAAGCCTGGAAAAATAGCGGAAGGGTAATAGTTCCTGCAACATAAAGCAGCTTCCTTAATATGGAAAGGAAAAGAGCGGTTTTGGTCCGTTCCAGGGCAGTCAGTGCATCTACAAACACATACTGAAAGCTTAAAGGGATGATCATCATGGTAAATACTTTGATTCCCCAGACAGAAAAGTCCATGTATTCCTGACTGGAGGTGAAAAGGCGGACAAAGGTTCCCGGAATAAAACGGGAAAGGATAAACATGAATGTGGTAAACAGAAGCATCAGCTTCAGGTTTGTACGTACTGTTTTTTTGACCCGCTGAGTCTGACGGGCGCCGTAATTATAACTGATGATCGCCTGGGTTCCGCCGCTGATACCGATCATGGGAGAAGTGATCAGCAGCATATAGCTTTGTACAATGGTAGCGCAGGTGATCAGTATATCTCCCTGCTCCGGTCCGCCGTATTTCTGAAGAACCGTGTTCATGACAATCAGAAGAATGCTGTCTGTTGCCAGAATCAGAAACGGGGACATTCCAAGGTAAAGGATATTCATCATCAGCTTTCTGCTGTAATTGCCAAAGGAAATGCGCACGTGGACTTTTTTGCTGAACAGAAAAAGCAGAGCAAAGGCACAGGATGCCATCTGAGAGATAACAGTGGCAATGGCTGCTCCGGCTACATCCATATGGAACAAAAAGATAAAAACAGGGTCAAGGATGATGTTGGAAACTGCGCCAATAAGCACAGTCATCATTCCGGCAACAGGGAATCTCTGACAGTTGATAAAATAATTCAGACCGGCTGCCATCAATGCAAAAAAGGTTCCGGCAGTATAAATGGTCATATAAGTATCTGCATATGGGAAAGTAATCTCACTGGCTCCGAACCAGATCAGAAGATGATCCTTCATAAAAAGAAAGCCGGCTGTCAGTATAACGGAAAATCCGCACAGCATCAAAAAAGAGTTTGACAGAATCTGTCTGGCCTTCGGAAGATTGCCCTCGCCCATTCGGATCCCAAGAAGAATGGAACCGCCTAATCCCACAAGAGTTCCGAAGGATGACAGAAGAGTCACAATGGGACCGCACACGCCCACTCCTGCCAGCGCCAGGGCGCCGGTACCCGGGATATGGCCGATGTACATGCGGTCAATAATACTGTACAGAACATTGACAAACTGGGCGATCATTGCCGGAATGGCAAGACGCAGCACCAGTGAAGATACAGGATCTTTTCCAAGATCTGCTGAAGTTTTCATAATTCATTTCCCCCGCCCGAAAAGTGTGCAGAAAACCTGCACCGTCCACTACTATAACAGAAGTATCGGGGCAATTCAATAAAAAGAAAACGTTTCGTCGGGAAGATAAGAAAAAGAAATGGAAGATAAAAAAGATACCACAATATTGAGAATTTTAAGAAATTTGAGAGGGATATATAAATTTTATTTTAGGTATATAAATTTCCGGTATTTTCCTGATTTACAAGGGACAGTACTTGTGATAAAATGGAAAATAATGCGATAATAGGCTGAAACTGTTTTCGCAGTGCAATATTTTATGAAATCAGAAGCAGGAAAAGGATTAGAAGGAGTAAAAATGGAAACAAACGAAAAAAGAAATGTTCCCGATGATGATGTGATTGATTTAAGAGAAATATTTTTTGCAATTAAGAGAAAGATTTTTCTTATTATTGCGGTAGGATTGCTGGGAGGCTGTCTGTATGGCGCATATACGGCTTTTTTAATAGATCCTGTATATACTTCCACGTCCAGTATCCTGGTCTTGTCCAAGGAGACAACTCTTACGTCTATTGCGGATCTGCAGCTGGGGTCACAGCTTGCAGCAGATTATCAGGTACTGATCAAAAGTACAAGTGTAATGGAGGATGTTATTGATGCGCTTGATCTGGAAATGACACCGGAAGATCTCAGAGAGAGTATAACGATCAATAACCCTGTAGATACAAGAATCCTGGAAGTTTCTGTAGTAAATACGGACGGAGAACTTGCGAAAAAGATCACAGATAAGGTTGTTGAGGTTTCTTCCGAATATATTGGAGATAAAATGGAAGTTGTTCCGCCTAAGATCATCGAAAAAGGAAAGATTCCCACAGTGCAGACCTCTCCAAGCATGACCAAAAATATTCTGATCGGATTTCTTGCAGGCATTGTTCTCTGTGGAGGAATCATCTGTGTACTTACAGTTATGGATGATACCATTAAGTCTGAGGATGATGTGGAAAAGTATCTGGGTGTTCCGGTTTTGGCTTCTGTTCCGGATAGAAAGGACTATATTAACAAGAACAGAAGAAAAAAGTAATACCCTGAGTGAAAGGAGATACCGGAATAATGAAAAGAGTTTCAATGCAGGACGTCCGTAAAACGGATTATTATTATGAAGAGGCAATTAAAACACTGCTGACAAATATAAAATTTGCCGGCAAGGATGTAAAGACGATCTTACTTACAAGCTGTTACCCTAACGAAGGGAAAAGCGATATTACATTTTCTCTGGCAAGAGAAATGGCAGCGTCAGGAAAAAGGGTTCTTCTCCTGGATACAGATATGAGAAAGTCTACTTATGCTCTCAGGTTTCGCGTGGCAGAGAGTGTTTCAGGTTTATCTCAGTTTTTAAGCGGACAGATAGGAATTGCGGATTTATTATATTCAACTAATTATGAGAATCTGGATATTATTTTTGCAGGTCCTTCGGTTCCCAATCCGTCAGCTCTTCTTGGGGAGGGGATTTTTTCCACTCTGATGAAAAAACTGAGAGAGCATTACGATTATATTTTTGTTGATACGCCGCCTGTTGGCACAATTATTGATGCCGCCATAGTTGCTCAGAAATGCGACGGAGCAGTTCTGGTTGTGGAAAGTGAAGCAGTCAGCCATAAAGTAGCTAAAAAAGTACTTGTCCAGATAGAAAAAAGCGGCTGCAGGACGCTCGGAGCAGTTCTCAACAAGGTTGATATGAAAAAAGACAAGTATTATTCTCGTTATAGTGGAAAATATGCCGCCTATTATGAAAAAATGAAAGAGGATCAGAACGAAAATTGAGAAGACATGGTAAGCTTATAAATGTATGCCTGGCTCTGTTATGTATAGTGCTTGTGCTGATTCTGGGAGGACTTGTTGTATGGAACAGAAACCAGACAAGGGAAGATAAACAAAGGCTGGAGAAGCTGGCGGACGAAACAAGAGCAGAGGACAGGGAAGATTTACAGAAATTAGATAAAAAACAGGAAGAAACGGCAAAAGAACTTCAGCAGAAGGCGGCTCAGGAAGCGGAGGTCACAGCGACCCCTGCGCCGACTCTTTCTCCTGTGCCTTCGGAACCTGTAAAGGAAAAAACAGCAGGGATATCCTGTTGGGGAGACGATCTGCTGACTGCAGAGGATACACAGCAGTATTCCTATATGACAGTTCTTCAGAAACTTCTTCAGGAAAACGGTTATAATATTCCGGTAGTCAATAAGACTCTTCAGGGCGGAGGTACTCTGTCTATGATGAAGAGAGCCGGGGTTGATGATCAGATCATTCAGAATTTTATTTCTGAGCATCAGAAAGCAGCCAATGGCGCGCAGCTTTATGTTACAGAAACAGGAATCCGTGATTTTACGGAAGAAGACCTTACCCGTGACGATCTGGACTATATCCCTGTTATATTTATGGGATATTATGGCGGCTGGAATCATGATCCGGCTGAGCTTGCGCAGCAGCAGGAGCATATTCTGAAAACATTTTCCAACCAGGAGCAGTTTATTATAGTTGGAACCCGACCGTTGGACGGTTCCGTGGATTCAGCTGCTCTGGATGCGGCGTTAAGTGAAAAATGGAAAGAACATTACATAAGTCTTGCTGCTGTCACCTCTTCGCCTTCTTCCACATATGAAGCGCAGGCGGCAATGGCCCGGGCGGTTTATGAGAAGATGGTGGAACTGAATTACATCAGCAAATAAAACAGAAAGTGTACAAGGATGCTGACAAAAAAAAGAAGTCGATATCGAAAAAAGAGAGCCGCATATATTCTGACAGGATGCGCAGTGCTGATCGTGGCGGCAGTCTTCGGGGCAGGAATATGGAAAAAGCGGACAGCGTCTCCGCATCTGAAAAAATCCGAAAATTCTGTATCCATGGATCAGCAGGAAGACGGCATTACATATAAGGGAAAAACTTATACTTATAACGACCATCTGAGCAATTTCCTTTTTATGGGAATTGACACCAGAGGTGAGGTGGAAAACCAGGAAACAGATAATACCGGACAGGCGGATGCGATCTTTCTGGTGTCCATGGACCGGGTGACAGAACAGATTCATGTGATTTCCATTCCCCGTGATACCATAACAGAGATAGAAGTGTTTACTGTTGGAGGAAAAAGTCTTGGCAAAATGGAAAACCATATCAATCTCCAGTTTGCCCAGGGCGATGGAAAAAGAGAAAGCTGTGAACTGATGGAGGATGCGGTTTCTGACCTGTTTGGCGGAATTCATATTCAGAGTTACTGCGCGGTTAATATGGACGCAATTCCTGTAATGACAGAAATTGCCGGTAACGTGGAGGTTACGGTTCCGGATAACAGCCTGGCAGAAGTGAATCCTGAATTTACAGAAGGCGCAGAGGTTGTTCTCACAAAGGATAATGTAGAACAGTTTGTGCGCTATCGTGATATTGACCAGACTCAGAGCGCTCTGGTGCGTCAGAACAGACAAAAAAGTTTTTTGCAGGCATATATGAAAAAAGCCCAGGAAGAGTATCAGAAAGACGCCTCATTTGTTGCAAGGCTTTACGACAGCCTCAGAAGTTATATGGTCACAAACATGGGAAATGACATTTTTGTAAAGTTTCTGACAGCTACTGAAAAAAATCCTCCGGTGACGCATACAGTACCGGGCGAAGGGGTTCAGGGTGATTACTATGATGAATTTCATGTGGATCAGGACGGACTTCAGGATTTAATATATTCTGTTTTTTACAAAGAAGATAAATAGCAGACATGCCATTATCTATAAAAATTTATATTAAAAGGAGAGACGACAATGAAAAAAACAAACAAAATTTTAGCCGGAATTTTAAGCGCAGTTGTACTGATGAGCCCTGCAACCACATGGGCGGGTCCTAGTATTACAGACAAGGTAGTAGTTGTAGAAGACAGTGTTGGTAAATATATCGTAACAGATAAAATTGAAGAAGATGAAGTATTTACCACTCTGGAAACTGAAGATAAGGAAATGGCAGACCTGATCAAAGAGGTAAATGAAGGAACAAAGGATATGAAGGCTTTTACTGAAAAGTTATCTGCCGTACTGGAAACAGTAACTGATGAGGAAGCAAAAGCAGCACTTGAAAATACAATTAAAGAAATCGAGGAAAAGAATCTTGATTTCTTAACAGGCTTTATGGCCCTGGAAGCAGAAGAGGGCGTAACTGTAGAGAAGAATGCCAACGGCAAATATGATGTTACTATTCAGATCCCGATTCTGAAAGACACTCTGAAAGATGTTAATATTTTATATTATAACAAAGAGTTAAAGAGCTGGGAGATCATTGAGCCTACAGCTGTTGATTTCGAAAAACAGACAATTGAGTTTGAAGTGGAAGACTTTTCTCTGTTAGCTGTTCTTGCTAATGTTGAGAACGCAGAATAATCAGTGAACTGAAATTTTAGCCCTGGAATATTAAAATAAGAATCTCCCCGGAAATCAGATGCTTTGCATGACTGGTATGTTGTGGGAGATTCTTTTTGAATTGGGAAAATGCACAAAAATGAAAATCGTTTTTTGGATAATATTCTGATTTTACGTTTCCATTAAAATTGTACTTGTAACCAGCCGTAAAATATGATATTATTCCGTTCAAAGAAAAGGGAGTAGCGGCCATCGGATGAAAATAAGATGGTTTTCAGATGAGGTACATATTTGCGTCAGTACGGTATCAGTAAAAGATATCCGCGATATGAAGTAAGCAGCAAGACTTTTGTTTTGAGGCAGAATGAATCTGTCCGGAATGAAAGTCTTTTTCTTTTCTTTCAATAAACCGCCCGGGGACATATGATTGAAATTTCAGTTTAAGGTATACCTGTATGTTCATCAGATTGGGCAGTAAGGAGGACACAGATGGAGGAATTTAACAACATGAAAAAGAAATGGTCTCCTAAAAGACCAAAGACCGGAAAGCATGCCAAAAAGGTTGTGGCAATCGTTGCCGGGGTTGCGGTTGTGGGTCTGTTTGCAACAGACTGTACCTATCAGATCCAGGAGCAGGAGCAGGCGGTTTTGTCAACCTTTGGTGTGCCGAAAGCAGTGACAGAAACAGGACTTCATTTTAAACTGCCTCTGATCCAGCAGGTACATAAGGTAAACACTACCATACAGGGATTTCCTATCGGGTATGATCAGGAGTCGAATGATGTGATCGCAGATGAAGGGATTATGATCACATCAGATTATAATTTTATTGATGTAGACTTTTTTGTGGAGTACAGGATCACGGAGCCGGTAAAATATCTTTATACGTCCCAGCAGCCGGAAGATATTCTGAAAAGTATTGCCCAGAGCTGTATCCGTACAGTGATCGCCAGCTATACGGTAGATGATGTGCTGACTACGGGAAAAAGTGAGATACAGGCAAAGATCAAAGAAATGATCATGGAAAAAATGGAAGTTCAGGATGTGGGAATCCAGCTTGTGAACATTACGATCCAGGATGCGGAGCCGCCTACACAGGAGATCATGAAAGCCTTTAAGGCTGTGGAAACAGCAAAGCAGGGCAAAGAAACTGCTGTTAATAATGCCAATAAATACAGAAACGAAAAGCTTCCTGAGGCAGAAGCCCAGGCAGACCAGATCATTCAGGATGCAGAGGCTCAGAAGCAGGTCAGAATTAATGAGGCAGAAGCTGAAGTGGCAAGATTTAACGCCATGTATGAGGAATATGTAAAAAATCCTACAGTGACAAAGCTTCGCATGTTTTATGAGACCATGGAAGATGTACTTCCGGATATGAAGATCGTCATTGACAATGGAGACGGAACCCAGAAAGTTCTTCCCCTTGATTCTTTTACAGGGGAAAGCGCTGGTGAAGAAGCAGCGGAAACACAGCAGCCGGAAACCGGAGCTGAGCCGGAAAATGCTCAGAATCAGACCACAGACGCTGCAGTACAGGGAGGTGAATGATCATGAAACGTAAAAAAGTTCTTGCTGTGGCTGCAGGTGTTGTAGTTGTATTTGCGGCTCTTACATCAGTTACAGTGACAAAACAGAATGAATATAAGCTGATCCGTCAGTTCGGAAAGGTACAGAGAGTGATTGATAAGCCGGGGATCAGTCTTCGCGTACCATTAATGGAAACAACGGCAACATTGCCAAAACAGACCCTTCTCTATGATCTTGCGCCTTCAGATGTTATCACAAGGGACAAAAAGACTATGATCACAGACAGTTATGTGATCTGGAGAATTTCAGATCCTCTGAAATTTGCCAGAACGCTGAATTCTTCAATAGAAAACGGGGAAAGCCGTATTAATACAGCAGTATATAACGCGACAAAAAATGCCATCAGCAGTATGTCCCAGGATGAGGTGATCACCAGCCGGGACGGAGAACTGGCTGATATGGTAATGGGATCTGTAGATGACAATATGGAGCAGTACGGAATAGAGGTAATGCTTTTTGATACCAAGCAGCTGGATCTGCCGGATGACAATAAGGAAGCTGTTTATGAGAGAATGATCTCAGAAAGAGATAATATAGCGGCTACTTATAAGGCTGAGGGAAGCTCAGAGGCCAAGGTGATCCGCAATACTACGGACAAAGAGGTTGCCATTCAGATTTCAGAAGCCAAGAAGCAGGCGGAAATCCTGGAAGCCCAGGGTGAGCAGGAATATATGAAGATCCTTGCCGGCGCTTATGGCGAAGAAGGAAGAAGTGATTTTTATTCCTTTGTACGCAGCCTGGATGCGCTGAAAAACTCTATGAAGGGCGAGGACAAAACAGTGATCCTTTCTCCGGATTCGCCAATTGCGCAGATATTCCAGGGGAATACGGGAAGCGTGGAGTAATTCGCAAAAGCGTTTATAAAAAGACAGAAGACTGTTTGTTTTACTGTAATAAATAACGGGATTTTTATGGAGACACAGCAGACGCCGGAACGTGGAAACAGGAAGGCGCCTGTTGTGTTATTGTTTACTTTACGGAGAATATTACCTGTGTATATTCATCCGGCTGCGGAGAATATTATTTGGTGAATTATGGTGAATTATTTTGCAAAAAAATAAAAAAGTACTTGCAATCTTTATACATTGATGCTAAACTATAATGCGAACGCGCTATGAGTGCGTCCATAACTGCAGATTCAAGCCTAAATTACGAGAGGAGGATTTCCAGTGAAAGTAAGATCATCTGTAAAGCCGATCTGCGAGAAATGCAAGATCATTAAAAGAAAAGGATCTATCAGAGTTATCTGTGAAAATCCAAAACACAAACAGCGCCAGGGTTAATGACGGTAGTTTGTGAAACGTGCGGCTGCAGTTTGATACACCCGGAAGGGTTGTTCGGACTGTTTGTATAATTGATTTATCAAAGCATGTATTGCCTAATACCGAGAGGCAACAGCAGCGCAAAGCTGCAATTTCGGAAAGGCTGTCTTACGCCAAAGACGGCTGGGTGTTTTACCGAGGCACCCCAATTAGGAAACTAAAAACAGAAAGCAGACTTTCAGGTATGCCCCATTTCACCTTGCCATTCGGCAAGTGGTATACGACAGAAGCGCTTTCAAAAAAGAAGATGGAGGAAACAGTACATGGCTCGTATAGCTGGTGTAGACTTACCAAGAGAAAAACGTATTGAAATCGGCCTTACCTATATTTATGGTATCGGCAGACCGAGCGCAGACAAAATTCTTGCGCAGGCAAATGTAAATCCTGACACACGTGTCAGAGATCTGACAGATGAAGAAGTAAAGAGAATCAGCGCTGTCATTGATGAGACAATGATGGTAGAAGGTGATCTTCGCCGTGAAATCGCTCTTAATATCAAGAGACTGCAGGAAATCGGATGCTACAGAGGAATCCGTCATCGTAAAGGACTTCCGGTTCGTGGTCAGAAGACTAAGACAAATGCAAGAACCCGCAAAGGTCCGAAGAGAACAGTAGCAAACAAGAAAAAATAAAACACTTAACAAATGCAGGCTGATAAGCGCAGCATGAGTTTGGTAAGCATTTTGTTCGAAAGAACTTGATGAATCCCGGCGTAAGCGAAGGATGAATTCAGTGAATCGAACTTCCTTAATAAAGATATAAGTAACTTAAGAATATTACAAACAAGGAAAGTGTAGGTTAGTTTTAAAATGGCAAAAGCAACCAAAAAAACGACAACAAAACGTCGTGTCAAGAAAAACGTTGAACACGGACAGGCACACATTCAGTCTTCTTTTAACAACACAATCGTTACACTGACTGATAATGAAGGAAACGCTCTTTCATGGGCAAGTGCCGGCGGTCTGGGATTTAGAGGTTCAAGGAAATCTACTCCTTATGCAGCACAGATGGCAGCAGAGACTGCAACAAAAGCTGCTTTAATCCATGGATTAAAAACTGTTGATGTTATGGTTAAAGGACCGGGTTCAGGACGTGAAGCTGCAATCCGTGCACTTCAGGCATGCGGTCTTGAAGTAACAAGTATCCGTGACGTAACACCGGTTCCGCACAACGGATGCCGTCCACCAAAACGCAGAAGAGTCTAATTGAGGAGGTAGCTTGAAATGGCAGTAAACAGAGTGCCCGTTCTGAAAAGATGCAGATCTCTTGGTCTGGATCCAATCTATTTAGGAATTGATAAAAAATCTACAAGACAGTTAAAACGTGCAAACAGAAAGATCTCTGAGTACGGTTTACAGTTAAGAGAAAAACAGAAAGCAAAATTCATTTACGGAGTTCTTGAGAAACCTTTCCGTAACTACTACAAAAAAGCCGACAGAATGCCGGGCCAGGCAGGTGAGAACCTGATGGTTATGCTTGAGTCAAGACTTGACAACGTAATCTTCCGTATGGGATTTGCAAGAACAAGACGTGAGGCTCGTCAGATCGTTGACCACAAGCACGTACTTGTAAACGGCAAATGTGTAAACATTCCGTCTTACCTTGTAAAAGCCGGAGATACAGTTGAGATCAAAGAAAAATGCAAAGGTTCCGAAAGATACAAAGGAATCCTGGAAGTAACAGGCGGAAGACTTGTTCCGGAGTGGCTTGATGTAAATCAGGATGCTCTTTGCGGAACTGTAAAAGAACTTCCAAACAGAGAAGTAATTGATGTACCTGTAGACGAGATGCTTATCGTCGAGCTGTACTCTAAGTAAAGCATAGAGGTTAAGGTGCAACTGAGCTTTTATGCGGTCCCCAAACGAAGCTTAGGCGGAGTTTGGGGATACTATATTAAAAGTATGACGCAGCTTTCCAGAAGGAGGGAGCCTTATAGTGTTTGATTTTAATAAACCAAAAATCGAAATTACCGAAATATCCGAAGATAAGAAATTTGGCAGATTCGTAGTGGAACCGCTGGAAAGAGGTTATGGTACTACTCTTGGCAATTCTCTCAGAAGAATTATGCTGTCTTCCCTCCCGGGAGCAGCTGTAAGCCAGGTGAAAATTGACGGCGTACTGCATGAATTCAGTTCTATTCCGGGTGTGAAAGAAGACGTTTCAGAGATCATTATGAATCTGAAGAGTCTTGCAATTAAAAATAACAGCTCTGATAACGAGCCAAAAACTGCATACATTGAGTGTGAAGGAAAAGGTGTTGTAACAGCAGCTGATATTCAGACTGATCAGGATCTTGAAATCATGAATCCGGATCAGGTCATCGCCACACTGAATGGTGGTAAGGACTGCAGACTTGCAATGGAGCTTACCATTACAAGAGGACGTGGATATGTAAGCGCTGATAAAGGCAAAACTGATGATATGCCTATCGGTGTGATCGCTGTAGATGCAATTTACACACCGGTTGACAGAGTAAACATGGTTGTGGAGAACACCCGTGTAGGTCAGGTGACAGACTATGATAAACTGACTCTGGATGTATTTACAAACGGTACTCTTGATCCGGATGAGGCAGTCAGCCTTGCAGCAAAAGTATTAAGTGAGCATTTAAGCCTGTTCATTGATCTTTCTGAGAATGCAAAAACCGCTGAGGTTATGATCGAGAAAGAGGACAATGAGAAGGAAAAAGTTCTGGAAATGAGCATTGATGAGCTTGAGCTTTCTGTTCGTTCCTATAACTGTCTGAAACGGGCTGGAATCAATACTGTAGAAGAGCTGTGCAACAGAACATCTGAGGATATGATGAAGGTTCGTAACCTTGGCCGCAAGTCACTGGAAGAGGTACTTGCAAAGCTGAAGGAACTGGGCCTGCAGCTTCAGCCTACAGAGGAATAGAATACACTCATTTTATGAATATTACCGCGGGGAGCCAAAGCATCAGGGCAGTAAGACCGAACAAGCATGTCCCGGTGTCCCGCAGATGGAGGAAAATAACATGGCAAAATATAGAAAATTAAGCAGAACATCTGATCAGAGAAAAGCTCTGTTAAGAAACCAGGTAACAAATCTTCTGTATCACGGAAAGATCGTTACAACTGAAGCAAAAGCAAAAGAGATTCGCAAGATCGCAGAAGGTCTTATTGCTATGGCTGTTCGCGAGAAAGACAACTTTGAGACAGTTACTGTAACTGCAAAGGTTGCCCGCAAAGACGCTGAAGGCAAGAGAGTAAAAGAAGTTGTAGACGGTAAGAAGAAAACCGTATACGATGAAGTTCAGAAAGAGATCACAAAAGATGCTCCTTCCAGACTTCACGCTCGTCGTCAGATGGCAAAAGTTTTCTATCCTGTAAAAGAAGTACCGGCTAAAGGTGCTGGCAGAAAGAAAAACACAAAAGACATCGACATGGTTAAGAAAATGTTCGATGAGATCGCTCCAAAATACGTTGGACGTAACGGCGGTTACACAAGAATCGTTAAGATCGGACCACGTAAGGGCGATGCTGCAATGGAAGTACTTATTGAGTTAGTATAATTCAGTATCTCAAAGGGGATATCTGCTCAGGCAGGTATCTCCTTTTTTTACCAGAAAGCTCAGTACGTAACGTACTGCTTTTCTGGTAGATAAAAATATACTGCACAGATACTTTATCTCGCATATTTCAGGATTTTGTCATATACATGCCAAAACACCTGGCGGGACAGCGACCTGTGAACATCTGCGAACAAAGTTTCTGTTGATAAATGGATGGAAGTATCGTACAATCATAAGCACAGGAACCTGACCGGACAGAAGCTTCTGTAAGATTTACGACAAAACTGAGAATTTTTCAGACGGATCCCTCGTGGATATACAGTCGGAAAATGCTGTATGGGATTTGCAGGATTCATCAGGAGATTTTCAGAAAAAGCTGGGACATCAGATAAAAAACTGAGTATGTAAACCAGTTTTGTGTGTATAGATCCGGATACAGGGGACATGATAAGAAAAAATACAGAGGATATCAGATACATGAATATAAGAAGAATTGCAGCAGTATGGGCGGCAAAAGCTGCCGGTTTTATCTGCAAAAAAATGGGAAGACAGGGCGTTACCTGGGCCGGAAAGATTGCACTGAAGATCTATCCGCCTGTTCTGAGAGAGCTGGCATCAGAGGTGCGAAAGGATATTTTTGTGGTCTGCGGTACAAACGGAAAAACGACTACCAACAATATGCTTTGTGCAGCTTTGGAAGCAGAGGGACAGAAAGTAATCTGTAATCATACAGGCTCCAATATGCTGAACGGAGTTGTGGCAGCTTTTGTTCTGGGCGCAAAGCTCAACGGTCATATAGATGCTGACTATGCCTGCATTGAGGCAGACGAAGCTTCCACAAAGTATATTTTTCCGGAGATCAGGCCGGATTATATGGTAATGACAAATCTTTTCCGGGATCAGCTGGACCGGTATGGAGAAATTGATATTACCATGAACATTCTGGAAACTATGATAAAAACAGTTCCGGACATGAAGGTAATCGTCAATGGAGACGATGCACTTTCCGCATATCTTGCCATGGACAGCGGTAATCCATGTGTATTTTACGGAATCAGCCAGCCCGTTATGAAAAATGATACCAATGAGATACGTGAGGGCCGTTTCTGTAAAAAATGCGGAGAAAAGCTTCAGTACAGTTTTTACCATTACAGTCAGCTTGGCGATTATGCCTGCCCGAAATGCGGCTTTAAAAGACCGGAACCTGACTTTGACGCAGAGGATGTACAGGTGGGAGACCGGCTTTCCTTCCGGGTGGAAAACAGGCTTATTTCAGCTAATTACAAAGGCTTTTATAATGTGTACAATATTCTGGCGGCCTATGCAGGCGTGCGTACGGCAGGCTTTTCGGCAGAGCATTTTACAGATATGCTGAAAAAATTCAATCCGGAAAACGGCCGTATGGAACAGTTCCGTATTCAGGGAACAGGAGTGACCCTGAACCTTGCCAAGAATCCGGCAGGCTTTAACCAGAATATTTCTGCTGTCATGCAGGATACGGCGCCAAAGGATGTGATCATTGCCATTAACGACAATGCTCAGGACGGAATTGATATTTCCTGGCTGTGGGATGTGGATTTTGACCTTTTCGGAGGAGAAAGTATCAGGAGCATTACAGTCAGCGGGATCCGCTGTCAGGATATGCGTCTGCGTCTGAAATATGTGGATATTCCCTCTGTACTGGAGCCGGATGTGGAAAAAGCCATCAGAGACAGAGTTAAGGACGGCACAGGAAATCTCTATGTACTTGTAAACTATACGGCACTTTTTGCCACCAGAAATATACTGAAAAAACTGGAGGGAGAGCAGAAATGAAACTGACTATTGGACATTTATATCCGGATCTGCTGAATCTCTATGGTGACAGGGGAAATATCCAGTGTCTTATGAAACGGTGTCAGTGGAGAGGGATCGAGGCAGAGACAATTTCCTTTGAGCTGAATGATACCATTGATTTTTCCAGATTGGATATCGTGCTTCTGGGCGGAGGTTCAGACAGGGAGCAGATGCTTGTCTGCGAAAAGCTCAGAGAGATTCAGGGAGATTTTAAGGCATATGTGGAAAACAACGGAGTTGTGATCGCTATCTGCGGAGGATATCAGCTTCTTGGAAATTATTATAAAACCGACCAGGGAATGCTCAAAGGTCTTGAGCTTGTGGACATGCATACAGAACAGCAGGAAGGACGTCTGATCAGCAATATTGTCCTCAAAAGCGATCTGTTTGACATGCCGGTAGTGGGATTTGAAAACCATGGAGGCCGGACTTTTATCGGAAACAATCAGCCTCTTGGAAAGGTTCTTTATGGATCAGGAAATGACGGACAGACAGGATATGAGGGAGTTGTATATAAAAATGTGATCGGAACCTATCTTCACGGCCCCCTTCTTCCAAAGAATCCTCAGCTTGCAGACTGGCTGATCACTCAGGCCCTCAGGCGGAAATACGGAGAGGATCTGGAACTGGAACCGTTGGATGACACCCAGGAAAAGGAAGCCAATGATTATATTTACAGAAGGTTTGTGAAATAATGCTTGCAATCAAAAAAAACTGACGTTATAATGAAGCCATGGAACGGAACAGAAACCGTTTCATAAGTTTCAGAAACAGACTTGAAAGGAGTAACAGCTATGCAGAAATATGTATGTGAGCCATGCGGATATGTATATGACCCGGAAATCGGCGATCCGGACAGCGGAATCGAGCCGGGTACAGCATTTGAAGATATTCCGGAGGATTGGGTTTGCCCGATCTGTGGAGTAGGCAAGGATGAATTTGTACCGGAAGACTAAATAACCGGACGGAAGGGTGCCGAAAGCAGGCTGCTTTTGACACCTTTCTTTTTATACATGGATTTTCAGCAGGAAAGCGCAAGTTTTCAGTTAAAGAGTATAAAGGATTCTGAACAGAAAGGAAACCAGCATGAAGAAAAAGACAGCAGTTATTTTTATGGGATTTTTCATGGCTTTAGGAGCTCTTTCAGGATGCGGCGGAAATGATGCCACAGAGGCTGCCAGTGAAAGCGCTCAGACAGAGGATGAGGGAACCGGAGAAGACGAAGAAATGCAGGAAGCCCGGAAGGAAGAAGAGGAAAAGAAAGAGAAGGAAGAAAAGAAAGCCGAAAAGGAAGCGGAGAAGGCTTCAAAAGAAGATAAAAAAGAAACTGAGAAGAAATCCGAAGCAGAGGATTCCGAAAATAAAAAAGAGGCTCAGGAGGAAACTGAGACAGACAGTGTGAAGATTGCGGTTCTTCTTCCGGATCAGGAAGAATGGTCAGATGATGCTCGGGTGCTTGAGGCAAATCTGAAAGAGGACGGATACGAGCCTTTACTGGCCTATGCTGAGGGAGACGCTTCCAGACAGGTTTCTCAGATACAGGAAATGCTGGAACAGCAGGTCGCTGCTTTTATTATTACTCCGGTAGATGCTTACGGACTCACTGATGTGCTGGCAGAAGTGAAAGAGGCAGAGATCCCGGTATTTTCTTATGATGATCTGATCATGGATACCAATGCGGTAAAATATTATACTACTTTTGGCGGCCGCCAGGCAGGTCAGATGATCGCAGAGGAGATCATCAAAAAAGAAAATCTGAAAGAAGTACAGGAAGAAAAGGAAACACGCACCATAGAATTTCTTATGGGTTCTCTGGACGATACGGAAGCTTTGTTCCTGTATAATGGAGTTATGGAAGGACTGCAGCCTTATCTGGATGATGGAACCCTGGTCTGCACCTCCGGCAAGATCAGTTTTGACGATACGGGAATCCTGAGATGGAGCAGAGAGCTTGCAAATACGCGGATGAGCGAGCTTCTTGAGGATTCTTACGAAGACGGAGCTGTTCCTGATATTATCTGTACAGGATTTGATGATGCTGCTCTGGGAGCGCAGGAAGCGCTGGAGTCAGCGGGATTTGTTCCGGGCAGCGAGCAGTGGCCTCTGATCACAGGAGTGGGATGTGAGGAGGAAGCAGTGAAATCTGTAGCGTCCGGAAAAATCGGCTTCAGCCTTTTTATGGATTACAGAGATCTGGCAGATAACTGCGAACAGATGGTTCACGTTTACCTGACAGGAGAGGAGGATCCGGAGGTAAACGATTATGAGCAGTATGACAATGGTGTAAAGATCATCGGAACGTACCTCTGTGAGCCGCAGGTAATAGACGGCGATAATTATGAGCTTCTGATCGACAACGGATATTATGAGGAAGAAGAGATAGCTCCGGAGGCTGAGGAAACCGTAACACCAGTCCCGGAGGAAAGCGTTACTCCTTCTCCGAAAGAAGACGAAGCGACTCCACAGGAAAGTGCAGCTTCCGATTGGGAAGAAGACAAAGAAGCAGTAAAACAGTCTTCAGGGGAAAAAGAGGATTCTGATTTAAAAAAGGAAAAAGAGTCTGACAGGGATGAAAAGAAAGCGTCGGAAAAAGTAACCTTAAAGAAAAGTAAATCCGCTTCTGACGATAAATAAGAAAATAAAACAGCCCGGAGCTTTACCGTAAATATATGGCAAAGCTCCGGGTTGTGTATTTGTCCGGGAAAATCCGGAAAAGGTTCGGTTTTATCTGAAAGTCAGAGAATCATCGGTCATGGAATCAATAATGGCAAGTGATTCCAGGCGCACACCCATATCGCGGATACACTGACCGCCGTTCTGGAATCCCTTTTCAATTACAATTCCCGCACCTTCAAGAACGGCTCCTGATTCTTTTACAATTTCAATCAGTCCCATCAGGGCGCATCCATTGGCAAGGAAATCATCAATCAGAAGAACATGATCTTCCGGTCCGAGGAATTTTTTGGAAAGGATTACATCATATACTTTTTTATGTGTAAAGGATTCCACTTTGGAGCAGTACATTTCCCCGTCAAGATTCAGACTCTGCGCCTTTTTGGCAAAAATAACAGGTACATCGAAATACTGAGCTGCGATGCAGGCAATGCCGATGCCAGAGGCCTCAATGGTAAGAATCTTTGTGATCGGACAGTCTGAAAAACGTCTTTTGAATTCTTTTCCGATTTTATTGATCAGAGTAATATCCATCTGGTGATTCAGAAAACTGTCTACTTTTAAAATATTTCCTGGTTTTACAATTCCGTCTTTAAGGATACGGTCTTTTAAGAGCTGCATGACTTCTCTCCTTTGATTTAATTACATTCTTATTAGAAATTACATCTAATATACGCTATTCTCGGCGGAAGTTCAATTCTTTTCGACAAAGTTTTGCAAAAAAATTGTGGAAGTACCCACAAAAAGTTATGCTTACTTCCGTTGCATTGCCTGAAAAGGTCTGGTACAATGAAAAAAAGCCAATATAAAAAGAAAACAGAACGAAAAAACAGAAAAGAATCCTTGAAACAGAAAGAGCAGGGAGAAGAGCAGCGTTTTATCTGTCGGGAAAAACACAGGGAAAATAACTGCAAAAAATACAGGAGAGGGAAGGCGTATCATGAAAGAATACGAAGTGATCTGGGAGATTTTTAACAAATGCCCGGGAAATCAGATGCGGGATGTATTTGTAGATGAGATGCAGCTGGAAGACCCGGAAGAATATGTAAAGAATAAATTTCAGGGAAAAGAAGTTTCCTATGACAAGACAGTTCTTGAAGACGGAACAGTGATTTTTGATATTCTCACCTCGGGGATAAAACAGAGATGCTCCTTTACAGAGATTTAGTAGCTGTGCTATAATGGCAGGTGGCGGCAGAACAAAGAGGACCGCAGATCAGTCCGGTAAGGCCGGGAAAGGAGCACACATGAGCGAAACAAAAGAGACACATGTGCATATCATGGAGGACGGAAGTGTGGTTGAACATTCACACGGAGCGCACGGCCATCATCACAGTCATGCGCAGACCAAGGCTGTACTTAATCGTCTTTCAAGAGCAATCGGCCATATGGAATCTATTAAGAGAATGGTAGAAGACGGACGTGACTGTTCCGAGGTTCTGATTCAGCTTTCAGCAGTGAAATCCGCAATTAATAATACAGGCAAGATCATTCTCCAGGACCACATTGAGCACTGCATAGTAGACGCTGTGGAGCATGGGGACCGGGACGCTATCAAAGAACTGGAAAAGGCAATAGACCGGTTCATCAAATAATGGAGAATCTTACTGCACAGATAGACGATAATAATATAGAAGGAGAAGTAAGATGGCAAAGGAATGTAACAGCAAAACCTGTGACAAATCAAGCTGCGAGGGATGCAGTAGCAAGGGTAAAAACATGGATCTTATGGCAGAAGCCAATTCCATGTCAGATGTAAAGCATGTGATCGGTGTTGTCAGCGGCAAGGGCGGCGTAGGTAAATCCTTCGTAACCGCATCTCTTGCAAACCGTATGGCGGCAAAGGGATTTAAAGTAGGTATTCTGGATGCGGACATTACCGGTCCGTCTATTCCGAAAATGTATGGTCTGAAGGGCGCTGCCCAGGCAGATGACAATGGAATTTATCCAATGGAGACAGCAAACGGAATCAAGGTTATTTCCGTAAACCTGCTGCTTCCTACAGAGGAAACTCCGGTGATCTGGAGAGGACCGATTCTTGCAAATATGGTAAAACAGTTCTGGACTGATGTGATCTGGGGCGATCTGGATTATCTGTTCGTAGATATGCCTCCGGGAACAGGAGACGTACCGCTTACCGTATTCCAGTCACTTCCGGTTGACGGAATCGTGATTGTAAGCTCTCCGCAGGATCTTGTAAAAATGATCGTTAAAAAAGCATTTAATATGGCTGAAATGATGCATATTCCGGTACTTGGAATCGTAGAGAATTACAGCTATGTAAAATGTCCGGACTGCGGCAGAGAAATCAAGGTATTTGGCGAAAGCCATATTGATGAGATCGCGGCAGAGCTTGGCGTTCCGGTACTTGGCAAAATGCCTATCGAGGCATCTTTTGCAGATTATGCGGACAAAGGAGAATTCCATCAGGTAGTAAATACTTATCTTGAGGCGGCAGATAGCTGTATGCCGGTGTAAGATAAGATTTAATATAAGCTCAAAAATACTATGGCCCCTGGCCGGATCGAGAAAGGAGTCTCTCATGAGCAACGTAAGACGTGTTTATGTAGAAAAGAAACCTGCCTATGCAGTTCAGGCAAAAGAACTGAAGCATGAAATCAGCAGTTACCTGGGAATCAAATCTGTTACAGGTGTAAGAGTGCTGATTCGCTATGATGTGGAGAATATTTCTGACGAGGTGTTTGAAAAAGCCTGCAGGACAGTATTTGCAGAGCCGCCGGTAGACGAGCTTTATCAGGAAAGCTTTGAAACCGCAGATAATTCCAGAATCTTTTCTGTAGAATATCTGCCAGGTCAGTTTGACCAGAGAGCAGATTCCGCAGTACAGTGTGTGCAGTTCCTGGATGAAAATTCACAGCCGATCATCCGTTCCGCTACCACCTATGTGATCGAAGGAACCGTAACGGATGAGGAATTTGAGGCTGTGAAGCACCACTGCATCAATCCGGTAGATTCCAGAGAAACAGGAATTGAGAAGCCGGAAACTCTGGTAAATGTTTTTCCGGAGCCGGAGGATGTAAAGATTTTTGACGGCTTTAAGGATATGGCGGAAAATGATCTGAAGGATCTGTACGATTCTCTTAATCTTGCAATGACATTCAGAGATTTTCAGCATATTCAGAATTATTTCAAAGGGGAAGAGAACCGTAATCCTTCCATGACAGAAATTCGTGTTCTGGATACCTACTGGTCAGATCACTGCCGTCATACTACCTTTTCTACTGAGCTTACAGATGTTAAATTTGGTGAGGGCGACTATAAAGAGCCTATCGAAAAAACATATGAGCAGTACCTGAACGACAGAGAGGTTCTTTATAAAGACCGTGACGATAAATTCATCTGTCTGATGGATCTTGCCCTGATGGCAATGAAAAAACTGAAATCTGAAGGAAAGCTTCAGGATCAGGAGGAATCTGACGAGATCAATGCCTGCAGTATTGTAGTTCCTGTAGATGTTGACGGCAAAGAAGAAGAGTGGCTGATCAACTTTAAAAATGAGACACACAACCATCCGACAGAGATCGAGCCGTTTGGCGGCGCTGCAACCTGCCTTGGCGGAGCCATCCGTGACCCGCTTTCCGGAAGAACCTATGTATATCAGGCGATGCGCGTAACAGGCGCTGCAGATCCTACAGTTTCTGTAAAAGAAACTCTGAAGGGCAAGCTTCCTCAGAAGAAACTGGTAAGAAGCGCAGCTCATGGATACAGTTCCTATGGAAACCAGATCGGTCTTGCAACAGGCTATGTAAAAGAAATCTATCATCCGGACTATGTGGCAAAACGTATGGAGATCGGCGCTGTTCTGGGCGCAGCTCCAAGACGCGCTGTTATCCGTGAAAATTCTGATCCGGGAGATATCATTATCCTTCTGGGCGGACGTACCGGCCGCGACGGAATCGGCGGTGCAACCGGTTCATCCAAGGTGCATACAGAGGCTTCTATTGAAGTGTGCGGCGCTGAGGTACAGAAAGGAAATGCTCCTACAGAACGTAAGATCCAGCGTATGTTCCGCAGAGAGGAAGTAAGCTGCATTATCAAGAAATGTAATGACTTTGGCGCCGGCGGAGTGTCTGTTGCCATCGGTGAGCTGGCAGCAGGTCTCAGAATCAATCTTGATAAGGTTCCGAAAAAATATGCGGGACTTGACGGAACAGAGATCGCTATTTCCGAGTCTCAGGAGCGTATGGCAGTTGTTGTTGATCCAAAAGATGTAGACAAGTTCCTTGGATTTGCAAATGAAGAAAACCTGGAGGCAGTTCCGGTTGCTGTTGTTACAGAAGAGCCGAGACTTGTACTTACCTGGAGAGACAAAGAAATCGTAAATATTTCCCGTGCTTTCCTTGATACAAACGGAGCGCATCAGGAAACCACAGTTGAAGTGGAAATTCCAAATAAAGAAGGATGCCTCCTTACTGACCGTCAGGAAGTAGCGGACATAAAAGAAAAATGGCTGGAAACTCTTTCTGACCTTAACGTATGCTCCCAGAAGGGGCTTGTGGAAATGTTTGACGGTTCCATCGGAGCGGGAAGCGTACTTATGCCCCACGGCGGCAAATATCAGCTGACAGAAACTCAGGCAATGGTAGCAAAGGTTCCTGTTCAGAAGGGTAATACAAACACTGTGACCATGATGAGCTATGGTTTTGATCCATATCTTTCTTCCTGGAGCCCGTATCACGGAGCTGCTTACGCAGTAACAGAATCCGTGGCAAGAATCGTGGCTACAGGCGGTGACTACAGAAAAATCCGCTTTACCTTCCAGGAATATTTCCGTCGTATGACAGAAGATCCCAAGCGCTGGAGCCAGCCTTTTGCAGCACTTCTGGGCGCTTATGCGGCACAGATGGGATTCGGTCTTCCGTCTATCGGAGGAAAGGACAGTATGTCCGGTTCCTTTAATGAGATCGATGTTCCGCCGACACTGGTTTCCTTTGCAGTAGACACCGGAAAGCTTCAGGATGTTGTGACTCCGGAGTTTAAAAAAGCAGGAAGCAGGCTTGTATGGCTTCGTGCGCCAAAGGATGCATATCAGCTTCCTGATTATGAGGGCATTATGGACCAGTACGGAAAACTTCACGAGGATATGAAGGAGGGACGCGTTCTTTCCGCATATGCTCTTGACCGTCACGGACTGGCTGCTGCAGTTGCAAAAATGGCATTTGGAAACGGCTTTGGTGTTAAGATTGAGCACAATCTTGACCCGAGAGATTTCTTTGCTCCCGGATTTGGCGATCTGGTACTTGAGGTTCCGGCTGACAAAGTGGGAAGTCTTTCCATTACCTATACAGTGATCGGCGAAGTTACAGCTGATGCTAAATTCTCTTACGGAAATGCTGAAATTTCTCTGGAAGAGGCTGTGAAGGCATGGACAGGAACTCTGGAAAAAGTATTTAAAACAGATTCCGGTGAAAATGACGGAGCTACTGCATATTTTACAGCAGCGAAGGATCATGAACAGGGAACCGTTGATGAAAACGGACTGTTCCATACAAACAGAGTTTATATCTGCAATCATAAGATTGCAAAGCCCCGTGTGTTTATTCCAGTATTCCCGGGAACAAACTGCGAGTATGACAGTACCCGCGCTTTTGAAAGAGCCGGAGCAGAGGTTGACGTGAAGGTATTTAAAAACCTGACAGCAGCCGATATCCATGATTCAGTAGAAATTTTTGAGAAAGCTATCAGCCAGGCACAGATGATTATGTTCCCGGGCGGCTTCTCAGCAGGCGATGAGCCGGACGGCTCCGCAAAATTCTTTGCAACTGCTTTCCAGAATGCAAAGATTAAAGAAGCGGTTATGAAGCTTCTCAATGAGAGAGACGGTCTTGCGCTTGGTATCTGCAATGGTTTCCAGGCTCTGATCAAGCTGGGACTTGTTCCTTACGGCGAGATCTGCGGACAGAAAGCAGATTCACCGACACTGACCTATAATACCATCGGACGCCATATTTCCAAGATGGTTTACACAAAGGTTGTAAGCAATAAATCCCCATGGCTGCAGAAAGCAAAGCTTGGCGGAGTTTACTGCAACCCTGCATCTCACGGAGAGGGACGTTTTGTTGCAAATGACGAGTGGCTTGCGAAGCTTCTGGCAAACGGACAGATCGCTACTCAGTACGTAACTGCAGACGGCGAGCTGAGCAGCTCCGAGGAATGGAACGTAAACGGCTCTTACATGAATATCGAGGGTATTACAAGTCCGGACGGACGTGTTCTTGGTAAGATGGCTCACAGTGAGCGCCGTGACAATGGTGTGGCTGTAAACATCTACGGAGAGCAGGATATCAGAATCTTCGAGTCCGGTGTAGAATATTTTAAATAAATTTTGACAGCTGATAAAGCGGCAAAATAAATACAGGGGCCCGGCTCAGTCATTCATATGCGTGACTGAGCCGGGCCCCTGTTCTGTTCACAGCTCTGATTCCGGCGCCGGAAAAAATTTACGGGAAATGATCCGTCCCATTTCTTCCGGGGATTCCTTCATTCCGGTGTCCATCCATGAGAGAATGATGCCGCACAGACCAAAAGAAATAAAAATCTGACGGTAGTATTCGCTGCTGTCTGCGGTATTGATATCGTTGAATTTCAGGATCAGACGATTTAAAAGCAGAAGGGAAAGGTTTGCCCGGATCAGAGTCTGTACAATATCCCGAATAGAATAAAAGAACTGGAAAAAACGAATGGAAAGCTCATGGGCGGAAGCGCTTTCTTTTTGGGGCTGTTTTTCGATCCATTCAGTCATCAGTTTGTCCAGCTTAAATTCAATGACATTTTCCTTTGAAGTAAAATTTCTGTAGTAGGTGATCCGGCTTACATTGGCAAGCTCTGTGATCTCCCGGACTGTAATGGATTCGATGGATTTTGTGCGGAGCAGAATAAAAAGAGCGTCTGCAATGCATTCTTTCAGAAAGTCACTGGAATTTTTTTTGCGTCCCATTGATACAATTTCCTCCGTTTTGTTTCATTTATAAGCAGGTTGATTGATTTTTCGACGGAATATGATATAGTATGTTCCACTGATACATTTGTAACATATATTTTAGAGAAACAGCGGAAACTTGTCAATCCGCTGAAGGAGGAAAACATATTATGATGATCATAACGGACTCTGCTTCTGATATAACCAGACAGGAAGCTGAGGAAATGAATATCCGTATTGTCTGGCTGAAAACAAAATTTTCTGACGGTGATTTTCCTTTGGAGACAGAAGAGGATTTTACACGTTTTTTTGAAAAGCTTGCCGCAGAAAAAGAACTGCCTGTTACAAGCCAGCCGTCACCGGAGGAATATCTGGCTCTTTATGAGGAAGCAAAGGAAAACTCAGAAGAAGTTCTTGTTATCACTCTTTCCAGCGGTCTCAGCGGAACTGTAAATGCTGCCAATGTGGCAAAGCAGATGAGCGAATATGATAAGATCCATATCATAGATTCGGAACAGGCGATCATTACTCAGCGTTTTCTGGTTCAGAGAGCTGTGGAAATGCGAGAGGCAGGAAAAACTGTTTCAGAGATTGCAGAAACCATTGAAGATTTGAAAAAACGTGTGACTGTATGCGGAATGCTGGATACTCTCACATATCTGAAAAAAGGCGGAAGGATACCGGCAGCCCTGGCTGTTCTGGGAAATATGCTTCACATTAAACCAGTCATAGAGCTGAAGGACAAAACCCTGACTATGCTTGGAAAAGCAAGAGGAAGAAGCGGAGGGATCAAGTATCTCTGGAAAGAATTTGAATCTTATGACATAGATGAGACAGAGCCGGTGTACTTTGGTTACACCTCAGACCGTGAGCTTGGGGAAAAGTTTATGAATGATACCGTTGAAAAATACGGGCTGAAAAATTACAGACTGTATCCGGTAGGAGGAATTATCGGAACTCACGTAGGCCCTTCCTGTGCGGCTATCAGCTTTGTAAAAAAATCTGTGTAAAGTACGTTGACAAACGGAAATCCAGTGGCTATAATGAAAAAGAACTTAGTTGAACAGATTTAACACGCTGACGAGAAGAGTAGACTGTGGACTGCTGCAGAGAGAAGCACATTTGGTGAAAGTGCTTTAACAGAAATCAGTTGAAGACCACCTCTGAGTGACCCTAATCCGGTCCGGTGATGCCGTTATCATCAAAAAAAGAGGCTGAGTCCCCGGAATTATTTTATTCATGAAGAAATCCCGGTGATTTGGCAATCAGGGTGGAACCACGGGCAGAGAATCTCGTCCCTTACAGTGCGCAGGCATTGTAAGGGGCGTTTTTTATTATAAAAAGTCCCGTACAGCGGCACGGAGTAATCGACTTTTATAATAGTATAAAAGCGAAGAAAGTCCCGTACAGCGGGTGAAAATAATAAGAAAAGGAGAAAAATCATGATCATTACTTTAAAAGACGGATCAACAAAAGAGTATGCTGAAGCAAAATCAGTGATTGAGATTGCTTCCGATATCAGTGAAGGTCTTGCACGCGTAGCATGTGCAGGTGAAGTGGACGGAGAGGTTGTAGATCTTCGTACAGTTGTTGACAGAGACTGTGAGCTGAATATCCTCACCTTTGACAGTGAGGGCGGCAAAGGAGCATTCCGTCATACCACTTCCCATATTATGGCTCAGGCTATCAAACGCCTTTTCCCTGAGGTGAAGCTTGCAATCGGACCGTCTATTGAGGATGGCTTCTATTATGATATTGACAGTGATGAGCCGATCACAGCAGAAGATCTTCCGAAGATCGAGGCTGAGATGAAAAAAATCGTAAAAGAGAACCTGACCATCACCAGATTTACAAAACCAAGAGCAGAGGCTATTGAATTTTTTAAAGAAAAAAATGAGCCGTATAAGGTAGAGCTTATTGAGGACCTTCCGGAAGATTCTGAGATCAGCTTCTATCAGCAGGGAGAGTTTGTGGATCTCTGTGCAGGTCCTCATCTGATGACAACAAAGCCGGTAAAAGCATTTAAGCTTACCAGTCTTGCAGGAGCTTACTGGAGAGGCAGCGAAAAGAACAAAATGCTTACCAGAATCTACGGAACTTCCTATACAAAAAAAGCAGATCTTGAAGAATACATCACCCGTATGGAGGAAGCCAAAAAACGTGACCACAGAAAGCTTGGAAAAGAGCTTGGCCTGTTTATGATGAAAGAAGAGGGACCGGGCTTCCCGTTCTTCCTTCCAAAGGGTATGGTTCTGAAAAATACTCTGCTTGACTACTGGAGAGAGATCCATAATAAGGCAGGATATGTGGAGATTTCCACACCGATCATGCTGAGCCGCCATCTCTGGGAGACTTCAGGCCACTGGGATCATTACAAAGAAAACATGTATACAACTGTAATTGACGAGACTGATTTTGCCATTAAGCCAATGAACTGTCCGGGCGGTATTCTTGTATACAAATCTGAACCACGTTCCTACAGAGACCTTCCTCTGAGAATGGGAGAGCTGGGACTGGTTCACCGTCACGAAAAATCCGGTCAGCTTCACGGCCTGATGCGTGTGCGCTGCTTTACTCAGGATGATGCTCATATCTTTATGACACCGGAGCAGATCCGTGACGAGATCAAGGGCGTTGCCAGACTGATCGACAGTGTATATCAGCTTTTCGGCTTCAAATATCATGTTGAGCTGTCCACCCGTCCGGAGGACTCCATGGGAAGCGATGAGGACTGGGAGATCGCAACAGAGGGCTTAAGAGGAGCTCTTGACGATCTGGGACTTGACTATGTGGTAAATGAAGGCGACGGCGCATTCTATGGTCCGAAGATCGACTTCCATCTGGAGGATTCCATTGGAAGAACATGGCAGTGCGGTACTATTCAGCTTGACTTCCAGCTTCCGCTGCGCTTTGAATGTGAATATATCGGAGCTGACGGCGAGAAGCATCGTCCGATTATGATTCACCGTGTTGCTTTTGGTTCTATTGAAAGATTTATCGGTATTCTGATCGAGCATTTTGCAGGCGCATTCCCAACATGGCTTGCTCCTGTACAGGTAAAAGTTCTTCCGATCTCTGAGAAATATATGGATTATGCAAACAAGGTTATGAATGATCTGAAGGATGCAGGTATCCGTACAGAGATCGACGACCGTGCAGAAAAGATCGGATATAAGATCCGTGAGGCACGTCTTCAGAAGATTCCGTACATGCTTGTGGTAGGCGCAAAGGAAGAGGAAGAAGGAAAAGTTTCTGTCCGCAGCCGTTTCATGGGCGATGAAGGAGCAAAAGATCTTAAAGAGTTTATTGATTCTGTAAAAGAAGAGATCAAAAACCGCGAGAACAGAAAAGTTGAAGTAACAGAATAAAAAGAACAGGACTGCTGAAATTCCGTAAAAAGGACTCAGCAGTCTTTTTCCATATGAAAAGAGCAGTATATTCTTACTGTTCATGGAAGCAGAAAGGAAGATGGGCAATGACAAAAGAAATTCAGATCAGAGAAGTACGTATCGGAAGCGGTCAGCCGAAAATATGTGTGCCAATGACCGGAAAAGACCGGTCAGCGCTGCTTGAGGAGGCAGGCAGAATCAGGGATATAAAAGCGGATCTGGCGGAATGGAGAGCTGACTTTTATGAAGGGCTTTCTCATGAGGAAAGCCTTCCGGACATGCTCAGAGAGATTAGAAATGCATTGGGAGAGATACCGCTTATTTTTACCATCCGCACTGTTTCAGAAGGCGGAAATGCGGAAATTTCTGAAAAGGAATATGAAAAATATACACTGACAGCAGCAGAAAGCGGAAATGTAGACCTGATCGATATAGAGTATTTTTCTCATGAAAATGTTTCAGAGCTGATCCGCAGGATTCAGATGACCGGAGCGAAAGTGATTGCCTCCACTCATGATTTTGAAAAAACGGATGACAGTAAAACGCTGAAAAACCGATTTATCGACATGGACGCATCCGGGGCAGACATTCTGAAAATGGCAGTGATGCCGCAGAGATTTGAAGATGTCGCTGATCTTATGCAGGTGACCAGCGAGGTCACAGAAGAGTATACAGAAAAGCCTGTGATCGCCATGTCCATGGGAAATCTGGGTTCCATGAGCCGCATTGCAGGAGAAAATTTCGGTTCTTCCGTAACCTTTGCCACAGTAGGAAAGGCGTCTGCGCCGGGACAGTTTCCGGTGGAAGAGCTTCGGATGATGATGAATGCTCTTCACAAAAAGAACGTAGAGGATTAATCAGAATTATCTCGGCTTATGTCGAACCTCAACGAGAAATTATGGGAATCTGTTTCCCGGTTTTGACAAATTACGCACCCCCTGTAACCTATAATGAACTCACTTACCAAAGTGAGGGAATGACAGGTCATAGGGGGCTTTTTTATGTATGGAGAAATATACATAGATGTTGTCTTTGTGACGAATCTTCTGATGGACTATATTGTTCTGCGGATTACAGGAAGACTTCTGAGACTCAGGACAAACCGGTGGAGATATCTGGCAGGAGGCGCGGCGGGAGCTTTTTTTTCCTGCCTGATCCTTTATTTTCCTTTTGAGAAAAAACTGCCGGTGGAAATTTTTCTGCACGGTGCCTGCGCTTTTCTTATGCTCAGGATCGCTTTCTGCATCAGGAAGGGAAGTCTGCTGGCAAAAGCAATGGTCATGCTGTATCTGACTGCGTTTCTTGCAGGAGGATTCTGGGAGGCAGTGTCAGAAAACGGAATTACGCTTCCTGCATTTCTGATTTTTGCTTTTGCCACCTATATGGGCATCGGGGCGCTGGTCTGCGCGGCAGATTCTGCCAGAAGTCTGAGGAAGAATATCTACCCTGTAACCCTGAGCTATCAGGGAAAAGAACAGTCTGCTTACGGGTTTTATGACACAGGAAATCTGCTCAGTGATCCGGTAAGCGGAGAACCGGTTTCGGTTGTGAAACCTGAAATCTTGGAGACCATGCTGTCAGAGGACCTGATAGACAGACTGAAGAACCTTTACGAGAATCCGGGGGAGCTGAAAAGTACAGAGATTGCCGGACTGAAGCCCCACTATCTGTCCTGCCGTACGGTAGGACAGGCAGAAAAGCTGATGCTGGCGGTTACATTGGAGAATCTTTGTATCCATACTCCCGCAGAAGAGGTTCGCATATCAAGGCCTGTGCTGGCCCTGGCTTTTGAACCCTCCGCTTTGGGAAAGGAATACAAGGTACTGTTGAATTCCAGATTATTGCATTAGGAGGGGCATATAATTATGAACAGATCAGCAGCAGGAGTCAGTTATTACCCGTTTCAGATGATTCAGAGGATGGTTCTTTCAAGACCGAGAGAGCTGTACTACATTGGTGGAAGTGATATTCTTCCGGCACCGCTGGAGCCGCAGAGGGAATCCTATGTCATCAGTAAGCTGGGAACAGAACAGGATAAAGAGGCAAAAGCGATTCTCATTGAGCACAATTTAAGGCTGGTGGTGTATATTGCCAAAAAATTTGACAATACAGGAGTTGGAGTGGAAGATCTGATTTCTATTGGAACCATTGGACTTATTAAAGCAATTAATACCTTTAATCCTGTAAAAAAGATCAAGCTGGCAACCTATGCTTCGCGATGCATTGAAAATGAGATCCTGATGTATCTGCGCAGGAACAGCAAGACAAAGCTGGAGGTTTCTATTGATGAACCGCTGAATGTTGACTGGGACGGGAATGAATTGCTGCTGTCTGATATTCTGGGAACGGATGAGGACGTTATCTCCCGCAGGCTGGAGGATGAAGTGGAGATCACACTTCTGGGAAAAGCAATTAACAAGCTGACGCCCCGGGAGCAGACGATCATCCGTCTCAGATTTGGACTGAACAGTGCCGAGGGAAAGGAAAAAACTCAGAAGGAAGTGGCTGATCTTCTGGGGATTTCCCAGTCATATATTTCAAGACTGGAAAAAAGAATTATGAAAAGACTGAAAAAGGAAATTGTAAAATATGAATAAGGTCCGTCAGTGAAGGTAAAGGTTCACAGGACTCTGTATATTTTTGGGGGATCCGTGCATACTGAAAGAAAAAGGAGAGTGTGGCATGAACGCAAATACAGAGCTTTTGAACTTTATTTATCAGAATTCACAGATGGGAGTGGATACCGTAAGGCAGCTTATGGATATTACTGAGAACGCAGATTTTCAGAAGCTTCTCAGTGAACATCTGGAGGGATACCAGAAAGTCCATGAAAAGGCATGGCGGATGCTGAATGAAAATGGTTATGACGAAAAAGGCCTGAGTGCTTTTGAAAAAATCCGTACGTATCTTATGGTCAATATACAGACTATGAAGGATCATTCCGCATCCAATATAGCTGCGATACTGATACAGGGAAGCAGTATGGGGATCACAGAAGCCGTGCAGAAGCTGAACCGGTATGAAGGAGAAACAGAGAAGGATATCAGAAAGCTGATGGAGGAACTGAAAAAGTTTGAGGAAAGAAATATTGAAGAGCTGAAGGCGTATTTGTAGACAAAAGTAAATATATATTTAGAGAGAAGTGGTTTAAGGATGTATTTACTTGAAAAAATATGTGATGGAGCTTGTGATGTCCGGGCTTCTGCTGGTGTGCTTTTTGCTTTTGTCCAGGCAGGCAGCCCAGGTTTCCGGAAATATGAAAATCCAGGAGGACAACAGGAAAGTGATTGCTGTTGATCCGGGTCACGGGGGAGCTGATCCGGGAATGGTGGGAGTCAGTGGTCTGGAAGAAAAAGGAATCAACCTGGAAATAGCCGGGAAACTGGAACGTGTTCTTACAGATAAGGGCTATCATGTAGTAATGACGCGAAAAGAAGATCAGGGGCTTTATGATTCTTCGGCGCCCAATAAAAAGTCACAGGATATGCAGAGAAGAATCGCTTTTCTGGAAAAAGCTTCGCCTGTGCTGACGGTCAGCATTCATCAGAACAGCTATTCCGATCCGGGGATAAAAGGCCCGCAGGTTTTTTACTACGAAACCTCCCGGGAAGGAAAAAGACTTGCCCAGGAAGTACAGGAGAGTATGAACCGGAAGCTCCTTCCGGAAAGACCGCGCGAGATAAAGGGAAACACCAGCTATTATCTGCTGAAAAGAAGCAAGGGAACGCTGATCATTGTAGAATGTGGTTTCCTGACAAATCCGGAAGAGGCGGCGCTTTTGCAAAAAGAAGAGTATCAGCAGAAAGTAGCAGAGGCGGTTGCGGACGGTATAGAGTCGTACCTCAGCAGCAGGAAATAAAAAAGAAAATCGCTGTATCCTTTAAATTTACCAGAGGAGACGGCGATTTTTGTATTTTCAGAATCAGGATACTTTGGTATACTGTTAATGATCAAATTAACAGAAAAATAAAAACAGAGGAGTATGTATGGCTGGGATTTTGTATCTGATCCTGGGAAGTCTCTGCGGAAAAGAGCTTGCAGAGATTTTTGTAGGACAGAAGAAAACCGGAAAAAATAACAGAATCTGGCTGGTTCTGCCAGGGGCATTTGGAGTTGGAATGCTTGCGTTTGGCTGGGTAACGTATCTCATTGCCTGGGCTGCCAGCACCGCAGGAGCACACAAACCGCTGATATACGGAAACCTGCTGACAATGGCGGCAGGAGCTGTTGTTCTTTTTTGTATTTATATTCTGAGATACAGGAAAAATAAAAGGATTTTTACAGATAAAGGGCTGATCAAGGATAAAAAACTGTTTCGCAGAGAGCTGATATTTTTTTCTGTGCTGTTTGTGTTTCTTACCTGGATCATGTTCTATGTATTTTACATAAAGGACGGGATTCTGTATTCAGGATTTACCGTGTTCGGAGATTACGCGCCCCATACGGCAATGATGCGGTCTTTTTCTCTTCAGAATAATTTTCCCACCCAGTATCCCCATTTTGGAGGGCAGGATGTAAAATACCATTTTATGTTTCAGTTTCTTGTGGGCAATCTGGAGTTTCTGGGGCTTCGGCTTGATATTGCCTACAACTCTGTAAGCGTTTTTGCGCTTCTGGGATTTCTTATGGTGCTTTACAGTATTGCCAGGCGTGTGACAGGAAGCGGAAAAGCAGGAGCATTGACAGTTGTATTTTTCTTTTTCCGCAGCGCGCTGACCTTTTTTCAGTTTTTATGGGAGCATCTGAGAACAGGAGATCTGATTCAGGTACTGCAGGAAAACACTTCCTTTATCGGATATACAACAAACGAGGACTGGGGACTGTGGAATTTTAACGTATATCTGAACCAGAGACACCTTGCCTTTGGACTTCTAATCGTGGCGCTTGTTTTATGGATGTATCTGGACTGGGTGGAACAGGGATGCCGCCATAAGGAGAAAGGGCTTGTGTGGTTCAGGAACAGGCTTTTTTCAAAGGAGGCATGGAAATGCAGGTATGTGGAAAACGCGCTGGCAGCAGGCCTTCTCATCGGCATGACTTCCTTCTGGAACGGAGCGGCTGTTATTGGAGGACTTCTGATTTTAATGGGCTTTGCTGTGTGCTCAGACGGTAAGCTGGACTATCTGATCACAGCTGTTACGGCTGTTGTATTTTCTGTTCTTCAGACCAGACTTTTTATGAAAGGTTCTTCTGTGGAGGCTGCCTTTCAGTGGGGATTTATTGCAGAGGATAAAAGCGCTGCAGGCGTCCTGTGGTATCTGATCCAGATGAGCGGCATCTTTTTTGTGGGAGCGCTGGTTTTATTCTTTTTCTACAAAAAAAGGCTTCAGCGGGCAGTTCTTGTAAGCTGTCTGTTTCCACTTGTATTTGCCTTCTGCTTCTCCCTGACGCCGGATATTACTGTGAATCATAAATACATTATGATTTCCTATGCATTTCTGGCAATGTTCTGGGCAGGAGCCGTGTGCCTTCTGTTCCGGAGAAAATGGCAGAGCCGTGTTGTGGCTGTTGTACTTTCCGTGTGCCTGACAATCACAGGAATCTATGATTTTGTGATCATAGTAAGAGATAACGGACCGGGTCACAGAGTAACGGTAAATACCAACAGCAGCCTTACAGACTGGCTGGCGGAAAATCTGGACAGCCGGGATCTGATCCTGACGCCGGAATACAGTATCAGCGAAGTGACAATGGCAGGAGTAATGATGTATCTGGGCTGGCCTTATTACGCATGGTCGGCAGGATATGATACCTATGGCCGGGCGGAAAACGCAAAGGAAATTTATACTTCCCGGGAGCCAGAGAGGGTCAAGAGCCTTGTTAGGCAGGAGGGAATCACCTATATACTTTTTGAAGAGGGCATGACTTTTGAGGGAGAAACGTGCATAGAGACTACGATTAAATCAGTATACAGGCTGGTATATCAGTCAGAAGATAGGAGAATCAGAATTTATGAAACCTGATACAATAAAAAAAGTAACAATAAGAGCAGTTCCGGCAGCAATTCTTGTGGCTGTGTCTGCATACCTTCTGAAAGGGGATGTATGGACTTTCTGGACCTGGTATCTTCTTGCAATGGTTCTGGGAATTGTGGCAATGCCTCTGACAGGAAGGCTTTTTGGAGAATTTGACGATAAGGGATGGATGTTTTCCAAGGTTCTGGCAGTGGTTGTGACAGGATTCTTAACCTGGTTTCTTGTTGCGGTCAGGCTGCTGAAATTTACTTCTCTGACCTGTATCGGGGTGACTTTGGCCTGTGGGGCCGGCTGTCTTTTGCTTGGAAAAGCGCAGCATAAAAAAGGAATCGAGTGTCTTCCGGTAAATCATCTGGATCTGGTGTACTGGGAGGAAATCCTGTTTTTTGTTTTTTTCCTGCTGTGGACCTATCTGGCGGGATTTCATCCTGCGGCATACGGAACAGAAAAATTTATGGATTATGGTTTTATGGAAGCCATGATGCGAAGCACCACCCTGCCGGCAGTTGATCTGTGGTATTCGGAGGGAACCATCAACTATTATTATGGCGGTCAGTATTTTGCGGTATTCCTTACAAAGCTTTCCGGAACCAGTGTGGAGCTTACCTATAACCTGATGCGTACCTTTGTGGCCGGACTTGCCTTTTCCCTTCCGTTTTCTCTTGTATACCAGATGACCAGGGACAGAATGGGAAAAAGAGCAGCAGGAGCAGTGGGATGGAGAAAATACTTTCCGCAGATCACAGGCATAGTGGCAGGCGTTTCCGTATCTGCTGCCGGAAATATGCATTACGTGGTTTACGGACAGGTGCGTCCTTTTCTTCAGAAACTGACAGGACAGGAGCCGGACAGCTACTGGTTTCCTGACGCGACAAGATATATTGGTTTTAACCCGGATGTTCCGGATAAAACAATTCATGAATTTCCCTGCTATTCGTTTGTTCTGGGAGATCTTCATGCCCACGTGGTCAATATTATGTTTGTCCTTCTGTTATTGGGACTTTTATATGCCTGGATAAAAATGGTACGGAAAAAAGACTTTGTTCTGGGACAGCCGGGGACAGGAGAGTTTTGGGGAAAACAGCTTTTCATGCCTCAGATCCTTATGGCGGCAGTGCTTCTCGGTATGTTCCACTGGACGAATTTCTGGGATTTTGTTATTTACTTTGTGGTAACAGGAGGCGTTGTACTTTTTACCAATATTGTTCTGATGAAAGGTCAGACCAAATGGATTCTTGGAGTTACGGCAGCTCAGGCAGCAGAGGTTCTGGCTGTGGGAACAGTGGTGGTTCTTCCCTTTACCCTGAATTTTGAGACAATGGTCCAGGGTGTGGCTGTGGCCCAGTATCACTCCCTTCCTCATCAGCTTTTGATTCTGTGGGGACTTCCGGTGATCCTGACTGTGATTTTTGTAATTGTTCTCCTGGTGGAAAAGCTCAGCGGCGCAAAGCATAAGACAGTCTTTCATTTTATGGAATCGCTGAAGCTTCCGGATCTTTTTGCAATGATCATGGGACTGTGCGCCATTGGACTGGTACTGATCCCGGAGCTTGTGTATGTGCGGGATATTTATGAAAATGGAAATGCCCGCGCCAATACCATGTTCAAGCTGACGTATCAGGCGTACATTATGTTTGGAATGACAATGGCTTATGTGATTTTCCGGCTGATGGTGATTTCCTACAAAAAATTTTTAAAGGCTGCGGCAGGGGTGGCTCTGCTCCTTCTTGTGTGGACCTGGGGATATTTTGGAAACAGCGTCAGCTCATGGTTTGGAAATGTGCAGGATCCCTCCCAGTATAAAGGGCTGAATGCCACGGCTTTTCTGGAAACGGACTTCCCTGAAGACGCAGCCGGAATACGATGGCTGAAAAAAAATATTACCGGATCTCCGGTGGTTCTGGAGGCAAACGGGGACAGCTATACAGAGTATGAGCGTGTATCAGCAATGACCGGCCTGCCCACAGTTCTTGGATGGTACGTCCATGAATGGCTGTGGCGCAATGATGTGGCGGATCTGAACACAAAGAGCGGAGATATTGAGCTGATCTACACCTCTCAGGATCAGGAGCAGGTAAAAGAGCTTGTGGAAAAATATGATATTTCTTATATTTTTGTGGGTTCCTGTGAGAGAAACAAATACGGAGAAAATCTGAATCATGAGCTTCTTGGCAGTCTGGGAGAGATTGTGTTCCGGGACGGAAGCTCAGCAACCTATATTGTAAAAGTTGGGTGAGCGGATAGCTTATCTAAACACAGAAAGGGACTGTCTGAACTTGAAAATATCAGGTTCGGGCAGTCTCTTTTTGTGTGTCCTGCAAAGGAAGAGGATATATCGAACTGCTTTTATTGTATTCCCAGCTGATGTGCGAAAGCCAGGAACTGTTTTTCCATATCCCGGAAGGGATGCTCTTCCAGATCAGGCGCAGACTGAAGGGGTACGGTGGGATGATTTTTTTCACCCGGGAACAGAACCGGAAGTTCCGCAGAAAGAATATCGTTGTCAATCTGTTTCCACATCATATGTTCTTCAGAAGACAGGTCATTCAGATTAAATTTTTCCCAGATCACATTCATGATCATTTCTTCAATTTCAAGATAATTAGACAGATGCGCTTTTACCGGGCGGATGATATCTGAGATGTAGGCTTCGCTGGCATCGTGAAGCAGACAGGCAAGAATCATGCGGTCAGACCATCCTCTGGCCCGGGCTTCCTCTGCACAGTTGAGACAGTGCTGGGCTACAGAGTAAAAGATCAGAGTCTGTCCTCCGCCCCGGCAAAGAAAGCTCAGGGCATGAGCAATATCTTCCAGACAGATATTTTCCGGCTTTATATGCATGGGATCAAATTTCCTGCCGGTACAGGTGTTCATAATACTCATAAAAAAGGCTCCTTTCTCCGGAAATTATATATGCTCAGATTAGCATATTTCCGGGAAAGGAGCAAGGTGTCAGTGGTTAAAAGGAGCATAGGAATACCTGCTTCCTGCTTGTTTTGTCGGTTCTCAGATGATAAAATAAAAAGAAAAATGAACGGTTTTTATATGGAGTGGCAGAATTATGACAGAAGATACAGGGAAGAAAATATCAGAGGAACTGAAAAATGATTTTACGATGGATAAGCTCTGGGCTGTTCTGTGCCTGATGCAGGGCGAAAGGTTTTATACGGCGCGGGGACTTGAGTTTCATTATAAAATCCGGGGAAATGAGATTTTTGTGGACAGAAATGTAAACAGTAAAAGTATTACCAGAAGCAGTGTGGAAATGGTTTTTCGGAAACTGCAGGAGAGGCGGCAGGGAGGAGAGGAATTTCCCCTTCCGGTACAGGGACCGAAAAAACTGGGGGTATTCGGCGCCAGCTATCTTTATCCTGTTCTGAAAAGGCTGGAGCTGGTAAGACCGGAATAAAAGAAATAAAGGGATATTTTTCAGGCGCTATGTGAGAGAAAAGGTATGTCCCTGTTAAGCTGCATGCAGATCCTATGGGCTGTCCCCAGGCAGGACAGCAGAATCCGGAAGCTGTACAGGGGAACAGATCCGGCAGGTACAACTGCAGGTTGTATATTTTTGAAAAATAAACTATAATAAACATCTGAACAGACAGTCTGAATGGGCTGAGTAAAATACATGCCGGGAATGACCTGCAGTCGTATAAAAACTGCAGGTATATACCAATAAAGACAGGGAGTTGCAGAAGATGAGAGCAGAGGTTGTGAGCATGGATGCGAAGCATCCGGATAAAGAGGCAATAAAAAGAGCAGGACAGATACTGAAAAACGGAGGGCTGGTGGCTTTTCCAACGGAAACAGTATACGGACTGGGAGGAAATGCCCTGGATTCCCGGGCATCCATGAAAATTTATGCTGCAAAGGGACGTCCGTCAGACAATCCTCTGATCATTCACATTGCAGATATGGACAGCCTGAAAGAGATTGTGTCGGAAATTCCGGAAAAGGCACAGCTTCTGGCAGAGAAATTCTGGCCGGGGCCTCTGACCATGATTCTTCCAAAAGCAGAGATTGTTCCCGGGGAGACAACCGGCGGTCTTGACAGCGTTGCAGTCCGTTTTCCAAGTGATCTGATCGCTCAGGAGCTTATCCGGGCGGCGGGAGGCTTTGTTGCGGCTCCAAGCGCAAACACATCGGGCCGTCCAAGTCCTACCAGAGCTGAGCATGTGGAAGAAGATCTGGGAGATGCCATTGATATGATCCTGGATGGAGGACAGGTTGGCATCGGCCTGGAATCTACGATTGTAGATTTTACAGAGGATGTTCCGGTAGTATTGAGACCAGGGTATATTTCTCTGGAAATGCTTCAGGAGATTCTGGGTGAGGTACGAATGGACAGAGGGCTTCTGATCACAGACAGCAGTGTTCATCCAAAAGCTCCGGGAATGAAATACCGTCATTATGCGCCAAAGGCGGATCTTGCTGTTGTGGAAGGAAATACAGAGCAGGTAACTGCCTATATAAACCGTATGACAGAAGAAGCGGTAAGTCAGGGCAGACGTGTGGGGATCATTGCCACAGACGAAACATCGGCTTTGTACAAAAACGGAGTTGTGCGGAGTATCGGAAGCAGGGAGGATGAGGAGACGATCGCCCATCATCTTTACGAGGTGCTTCGGGATTTTGACGGGGATGGCGTCAGCGCTATTTACTCAGAGGCATTTTATACGCCCAGAATGGGACAGGCTATTATGAACCGGCTTTTAAAAGCTGCAGGACATAAGATTATAAACGTACAGGAGGAACAGGAATGATAGCATTAGGATGTGACCACGGTGGATTTGAACTGAAACAGGAGATTAAAAAGCATCTGGATCAGCAGAATATAGAGTATATTGACTATGGATGCGACAGTCAGGAGGCTGTTGATTATCCGGTTTATGCAAAAAAAGTGGCAAGAGCGATCCAGAATGGTGAATGTGAAAAGGGAATCCTGATCTGCGGAACAGGTATTGGAATTTCCATTACAGCAAATAAATTTAAGGGAATCCGCGCAGCACTTTGTACAGACTGCTTCAGTGCAGAGGCAACAAGACTTCACAATGATGCCAATGTTCTGGCAATGGGAGGAAGAGTTGTAGGCGCAGGCCTTGCGCTTAAGATCGTGGATACTTTCTTAAACACACCGTTTTCCAATGACGAAAGACATATTCGCAGAATCAGCCAGATAGAGACAGACTGATATAAAGAAGATAAAGGGGACAGGACGATCTGTAAAGGGGTTGTCCTGTTTACCTGAATCACAAAGCCTGTTGATCTCAGACAACAGGCAGTTTATAAAGTATTATGGGGAGGGTTTTACAATGGAGAAAGAAAAAAGAATGGACTATATTTCCTGGGATGAGTATTTTATGGGGGTGGCAATGCTTTCCGGGATGCGGTCCAAGGATCCTCATTCACAGGTGGGAGCCTGTATTGTAAGTGAGGACAACAAGATTCTTTCCATGGGATACAACGGATTTCCTATGGGATGCTCGGATGATAAGTTTCCGTGGGCAAGAGAAGGCGATGCCCTGGACACAAAGTATCTTTATGTGACTCACAGTGAGCTGAACGCAATCCTGAATTACAGAGGCGGAAGCCTGGAGGGCGCGAAGCTTTACGTTTCACTTTTTCCCTGTAATGAGTGCGCCAAGGCCATTATTCAGTCCGGGATCAAAACCATTGTATATGACTGTGACAAATATGAAAATACTCCGTCCGTGATCGCGTCCAAGCGTATGCTGGATGCAGCCGGCGTCAGATACTATAAATACAACCGTACCGGAAGAGAGATCAGGATTACTGTCTGAAAAGGTAAAAATGCTGTCTGCCCAGAAAATTCTGTCAGATTTTTACGGGGCAGCCATAAAAGTGCGGGATTTGTTCCGGGTTTTCCGTTCAGGAGGCTTGACACAGGAGATTTTTTCGCATACAATGAGTAAAAGTTCGTGGAAACACAACTGAAAACAGAAAACGGCGAAGAAGAGAATAGTACACGCAGAGCAATCTCAGAGAGAAATCCCGAAGCCTGTTCAGCTGTCAGGCGGTGGTGTGAGGATTTTGTGCGCGAACCGTGGAACCGGCCTCAGAGCTCCGTGCAATTGAAGTACGGCGTATTTCTGCGTTAAAGAAACAGGAGAGAGCAGTATAAATACAGACTGTCCGTGAGGCAGCTGTTTATGGAGGTACTGCTAATCAGGGTGGTACCGCCGAAGTCCTTCGGTCCCTTTGCAGGGATTGGAAGGGCTTTTTTTATTTACCGGGAAAGTAGTGCATTCTGTCCTTCCCAGTCCCGGAAACAGGAAATAACAGTATTGAAAAAAGGAGAATGATCATGGCAAAAGAGAAAAAATTAGTAGAAGCCATCACTTCCATGGAGGAAGATTTTGCGCAGTGGTATACTGACGTAGTAAAAAAGGCAGAGCTTTGCGATTACACAAGCGTAAAGGGCTGCATGGTGATCAAGCCGGCCGGCTATGCCATCTGGGAAAACATCCAGAATGAGCTGGACAGAAGATTCAAAGAAACAGGCGTTCAGAATGTTTACATGCCTATGTTTATTCCGGAGTCTCTTCTTCAGAAAGAAAAGGATCACGTAGAGGGCTTTGCGCCGGAGGTTGCATGGGTAACTCACGGCGGACTGGATCCTCTTCAGGAGCGTCTCTGTGTGCGTCCGACCTCTGAGACTCTGTTCTGCGATTTTTATCAGAAGGAGATCCAGTCCCACAGAGATCTTCCGAAGGTTTACAATCAGTGGTGTTCTGTAGTCCGCTGGGAAAAAACAACCCGTCCGTTCCTGCGTTCCAGAGAATTTCTGTGGCAGGAAGGCCATACTGCTCATGCAACAGCTGAAGAGGCGGAAGAGAGAACCATTCAGATGCTGAATGTATATGCAGACTTCTGTGAGGAAGTTCTTGCAATCCCGGTTGTAAAAGGCCAGAAAACAGACAAAGAAAAATTTGCAGGCGCAGAGGCGACTTATACAATCGAGTCTCTGATGCACGATGGAAAAGCTCTGCAGTCCGGAACCAGCCATAACTTCGGCGACGGCTTTGCAAAAGCTTTCGGTATTCAATATACAGACAAAGAAAACAAGCTTCAGTATGTTCATCAGACATCCTGGGGAATGACAACCCGTATGATCGGAGCTATCATTATGGTTCACGGTGACAACAGCGGTCTTGTGCTTCCTCCGAGAATCGCTCCGGTACAGGCTGTGATCATTCCGATCCAGCAGCGCAAAGAGGGTGTTCTGGAAAAAGCAGATGAGCTGTTTGAGACTCTGAAAGCTGCAGGAATCCGCGTGAAGGTGGACGATACAGACAGAAGTCCGGGATATAAATTCTCCGAGCAGGAAATGCGCGGTATTCCGGTTCGTATTGAGTGCGGTCCCAAGGATATCGAAAACGGACAGGCTGTGATCTGCCGCCGTGATACACGGGAAAAATATGTGGTAACTTTTGAGGAGCTGGCAGGAAAGGTTCAGGAAGTTCTTGACACCATGCAGAAGGATATGCTGGAAAGAGCCCGCGCTCACCGGGAAGCTCATACCTATGTTGCAACGGATTATGAAGAGTTTAAAGAGACCATCAACACGAAACCGGGCTTTGTAAAAGCAATGTGGTGCGGCGATCAGGCCTGCGAGGACAAGATCAAGGAAGACGTACAGGCAACTTCCAGATGTATGCCGTTTGAGCAGGAGCATTTAAGCGATGTGTGCGTATGCTGCGGAAAACCTGCGAAAAAAATGGTTTACTGGGGAAGAGCATACTAAGATGAAGCTGAATATACCTTCCGGTGCGGAAATTATTCTGAATACGCTGGAACAGCACGGATATGAGGCCTATGTAGTGGGCGGCTGTGTCCGGGATTCCATTCTGGGACGCTGTCCCGATGACTGGGACATTACCACATCTGCATCTCCGGAGCAGGTAAAAGCGCTTTTCAGAAGAACTGTAGATACCGGACTTCAGCATGGAACAGTAACTGTTCTCATAGAAAAAGAAGGCTTTGAGGTAACTACTTACCGGGTGGACGGCGACTATGAGGATGGCCGTCATCCCAAAGAAGTAAGGTTTACCTCAAATCTTAAAGAGGATCTGAAACGGAGAGATTTTACCATTAATGCCATGGCATATCATCCTGAGAGGGGACTTGTAGATCTTTTTGGCGGAGTGAATGACATGGAAAAAAAGGTGATCCGCTGCGTGGGTGATCCCATGGAGCGGTTTCAGGAGGATGCGCTGAGGATTCTGAGAGCTGTCCGCTTTTCCGCCCAGCTGGGCTTTACCATAGAAGCGAGTACAAAGGAAGCCATAGGAGCTCTGGCTCCCAATCTTAAACTGGTCAGCGCCGAGAGGATTCAGGTGGAGCTTGTAAAGCTTCTTGTTTCCCCCAATCCGGACTACCTCCGTGCTGCATATGAAACAGGGGTGACAGCAGAGTTTTTGCCGGAGTTTGATGTGTGCATGAAAACTGATCAGAATACTCCCCATCACTGTTATACAGTAGGCGAACATATTCTGAAAAGTCTTTTGCACGTCAGAGCGGACAAGGTTCTTCGCCTGACCATGCTTCTTCATGACATTGGTAAGCCGGTGGTAAAAACAACGGACGAAAATGGCCGCGATCATTTTAAAATGCACGGACCGGAAAGTGAGCAGATGGCAAAAGCCATTCTGCGCCGGCTGAAATTTGATAATGACACCATTCATAAGGTTTGTCGGCTTGTAAAGTGGCATGACGCCAGACCGGCAGCCCAGATGCCAAATGTACGCCGCTCTGTCAACAAAATCGGGGAAGATATTTTTCCACTTTATCTGGAGGTTCAGAGAGCAGATATGCTGGCGCAAAGCACTTATCAGCGCCGGGAAAAGGAAGAGCGGCTGGAAGGTGTGAAATCCTGTTATGAGCAGATCGTGGAGAAAAAACAGTGTGTTTCCCTGAAAAGTCTGGCAGTTACAGGCAGAGATCTTATTCAGGCCGGTTATAAGCCGGGCCCTTATCTGGGAGAAATTCTGGATCAGCTTCTGGAGCATGTTCTGGAGTATCCGGAAGACAATCAGAAGGAAACGCTGATGCAGCTGGTGAAAGAATACCAGGATTAAAATTTCAGAAAGCATGAAACGTATAGGAGAGGTCCCTTCACAGAAATTTTCTGTGGAGGGATTTTTTCTGCAAATAGGATCAGAAATCAAAGAACATGATAAAACACCTGGCGGGACAGTACCGTGTGAACAGCTACGCATAATTTCCGCTCCTCTGTACATAAGTATAGAAAGTACAAAAAATGAGGGGGAAGCAGATTTGTATGATTATGGATTCAGCGTTCTGGAACAGTACGAGCTGACTGTAAAAAGTACAGCCCGTACCAGAGGAGGACTTCTCTGTCAGACTGACAGAGGTCCGGCAGTATTACGTGAACAGAGAGGCTCGGGAAAAAAACTTCAGAAGCAGCAGGAGCTTCTTTTAAAGCTGGAGGAAAATGGTTGTCTGGTAGATACCTTTCTGGAAAATAAAGAAGGAGAGCTTATTTCAACTGACCGGGATGGAATTTCCTATACTCTTCAGCGCTGGTATGAAGGGCGGGAATGTGATACAAGATCCAGAGAACAGATTCTGCAGGCAGTGGGGATGCTTGCCGGGATCCATAAAGAAATGAAACTTCCGACAGACCTTTCTTATATGGAAGAAAATCTGAATGACGAGTATCAGCGCCATAATCAGGAACTGAGGAAAATTCGCAGATTTATCAGAAAAAAAGGTCCTGCGTGTGCTTTTGAAAAGGAATATTTAAAATCTGTGGAATGGTTTCTGGCGAGAGGAGAGCTGGCTGTAAATATGCTCAGGGCGTCTTCCTATGCAGACCTTCGGGAAAAGGCAAAAGAAGAAGGCACAGTCTGCCACGGGGAATACAATCAGCATAACGTTCTGATACTGAAAACAAAGACGGCAGTAACAGGGTTCTCACACTGGTGTTTTGGAATCCAGATCGGAGATCTTTACCACTTTATGAGAAAAATACTGGAAAAATCAGGCTGGAATATAAATTTAGCAGAAGAAATGCTAAAAACATACCACAGAATCCGCCCGATTTCCGCAGAAGAGTGGGAAAACCTGAAGATCCGGTTTACTTATCCGGAAAAATTCTGGAAATTGTCCAACTACTATTATACCCACAACAAAGCCTGGATTTCTGAAAAAAATACGGAAAAGCTTCAGGCGCTGATCAGACAGAAAGAAAAATGGGAAGCTTTCGGAGAACAATGTTTTAAAGAATATAATTTTTAAAATACAGACAGAAGGAACTTTATATACTGTTTACACAGCATGTTTCCGGGGAATTTTAGATTTGGGGATCACCGGAGCCTGAAATTTTATGAAGGAGAAACTGTTCAGACTTCCCTTTTTCAGAAAACAGGTGTATAATTAGAAATCATAAACTTCGCAGAGCGCAGTTTAAAAAAGATATAGGGAGGTACAGCGGTATGGATTACAGAGAAGTATATGAGCAGTGGCTTGCGAACCCATACTTCGATGATGCAACAAAAGAGGAACTGAAGAACATCGCAGAAGAAGAGAATGAAATCAAAGAACGTTTTTATATGGATCTGGAATTTGGTACGGCGGGCCTGCGCGGAATCATCGGTGCAGGTACAAACCGTATGAATATTTATGTAGTAAGAAGAGCAACCCAGGGGCTTGCAAATTATATTGCAAAAGTGGGCAAACAGTCCCAGGGTGTTGCAATTGCCTATGATTCCCGCCATATGTCACCGGAGTTTGCCCAGGAAGCAGCTCTCTGTCTTGCTGCAAACGGAATTAAGGCATATATTTTTGAGTCTTTAAGACCTACACCGGAGCTCTCTTTTGCAGTCCGTCACCTTGGCTGTGTTGCGGGAATTAATATCACTGCCAGCCATAACCCGCCGGAATACAATGGATACAAGGTATACTGGGAGGACGGTGCTCAGATCACTCCGCCTCATGATACCGGAATCATGGGAGAGGTAAAGGCAATCTCCGACTGGAATACTGTAAAAACCATGGACAAGGCCCAGGCAGAAAAAGCAGGCCTTTATGAAGTGATCGGCCAGAAGATTGACGATGCCTATATGGAAGAACTGAAAAAACAGGTGATCCATCAGGATGCCATTGAGGCAGAGGGCAAAAACCTGAAGATCGTTTATACACCTCTTCACGGAACCGGAAATATTCCTGCAAGAAGGATCCTGAAGGAGCTGGGCTTTGAAAACGTATATGTTGTTAAGGAGCAGGAGCTTCCGGACGGCGCGTTCCCTACAGTAAGCTATCCGAATCCTGAAGCAGCCGAAGCCTTTGAACTTGGCCTGAAGCTTGCAAAAGAAGTGGATGCAGATCTTGTTCTTGCCACAGATCCGGATGCAGACCGTCTGGGTGTGCGCGTAAAAGATAAAAACGGCGAATACCATGACCTGACAGGAAATATGTCCGGCTGTCTTCTTGCAAACTATGAGATCGGACAGCGCAGGGCAGTAAACGGAAGCCTTCCGGAGGACGGCGCTCTGATCAAGACAATTGTTACCAGCAATCTGGCAGATGCCATTGCAAAAGGCTATGGCGTTGATCTCATTGAGGTTCTGACAGGATTTAAGTTTATCGGTCAGCAGATTCTGGGATTTGAGAACAGCGGAAAGGGAACTTATCTTTTCGGCTTTGAAGAGAGCTATGGCTGTCTGATCGGTACATACGCAAGAGATAAGGATGCGATTGTGGCTACAATGGCGCTGTGCGAGGCTGCCGCTTACTATAAGACTCAGGGCAAAACTCTCTGGGATGCAATGATCGAGATGTATGACCAGTACGGATATTATAAGGATGATATCAAATCCATTACTCTGAAAGGAATTGAGGGACTTCAGAAGATCCAGGAGATCATGGATACTCTTCGTAAGAATCCTCCGGCAGAGTTTGCAGGACATAAGGTAGTTTCTGCAAGAGATTATAAAAAGGATACCATTACAGATCTGGCAACCGGAGAGGTGAAGCCTACCGGACTTCCAAACTCCAATGTTCTGTACTATGACCTGACAGATGATGCATGGGTATGTGTCCGCCCGTCCGGTACAGAGCCAAAAGTAAAATTCTACTATGGAGTAAAAGGAACTTCCCTTGAGGATGCAGATGAAAAGTCTGCTGTCATGGGCAAGGCTGTTCTTGATATGGTCAATACAATGATGTAATGCGGTGAGAAGATGCAGAATTTTGATGAATTTATGGAAGTGGTGCGAAAAATCCGCAAAAGCTGTCCCTGGGATAAGGTGCAGACTCATGAAAGTCTGAAACCTTATCTGATCAGTGAGACAAATGAACTTCTGGAGGGAATTGATCGTCTGAAAACACACAATGACAGTGAAAATCTCTGTGAGGAGCTGGGAGACGTGCTGTTTCAGGTTGCTCTCCACAGTGTGATCGCCCAGGAAGAGGGGCTGTTTACTATTGAGGATGTGATCGATGGTATTTCTTCAAAAATGCAGTTTCGTCATCCGAAAATCTTTGTTCCGGAGGATGAGACAATGACCTCTCTTTCCTGGGATCAGCTGAAAGAAATCGAAAAGAGCAGGAAGACGAAAAAGCTCTGAAAAGTATTTCAGAAGCATTAGCCGGAAGCGTTGCTTTTTACTCCGTTCACAGTAACCTGAAAGCCCCGGTTTACGGGGATTTGCCACAAAAAACCTTGACAATCTACAGGAAAAGGTATATAAATAGTAAATAGCGTGTGATCGACAGGAAGCATAACGCGATAATAAAGAAAGAGAGCATTTATAGGAGGAAACACCATGAATAAAACAGAATTAGTAGCAGCAATGGCGAAAGAGACAAATCTTTCCAGGAAAGATGTAGAAGCAGTCCTGAAATCTTTCACCGATGTTGTAGCATCCGAGCTCAAAAAAGGCGGAAAAATTCAGCTTGTAGGATTTGGTACCTTTGAGGTAAGCGAGAGAGCTGCAAGAGAAGGAAGAAATCCTCATACTGGTGAAACCATGAAAATCGAAGCTTCCAAAGCACCGAAATTCAAAGCTGGTAAGGCTTTAAAGGATCTTGTAAACGATAAATAATAAAGTTCAGCAGAGGGGGAACAGCGTGTTCCCCCTTTTTCTATAGATTACAGAAAAAAAGAACAGGAGATTTTGTATGCGTCTTGATAAATATCTGAAGGTTTCCCGTCTTATTAAAAGAAGAACAGTGGCAAACGAAGCCTGTGATGCGGGAAGAGTTTTGCTTAATGATAAACCTGCCAGAGCTTCTGCGGCAGTAAAGGCCGGAGACATTGTGGAGATCCAGTTTGGCGGAAAAAGCGTTAAGGTGGAAGTTCTTGATGTAAAAGAGACAGTCCGCAAGGAAGATGCGGAAAGTATGTTCCGCTATCTGTAGTTTTTACGTCTATTTATAATGGGTGTTTCATACATTGTTTATGGAAAGAAACAATGGGAGGCTGACCCTTGGAAGAGAAAAAAACAATGTGCGCCCACAGACTGTCCCTTGATAACCGACAGGAGGGCACGGTTACAGGCGTTCGGGACATTCATTCCTTTAATGAAAGCGAGATTTTGCTGGAAACAGAGGCCGGAAGACTTTCTGTAAAAGGAGAACTGCTCCATGTGCGGAGACTGAATCTGGAAAAGGGAGAGGCCGATATTGAAGGAAAAATAAACAGCTTAACCTATCTTTCAAAAAAGACAGAAAACAAAGAAGAATCTCTGCTGAAGCGGATGTTCCGGTAAAATATGAGCGGTTATATGGAGTATGAGGCAGTACTGTTTCTTCTGTCTGTGGTGATGGGGGCGGCTCTGTTTCTCTTTTATAAGATTCTGACTGCCCTGAGAAAAGTGATTTCCCATCCGTCCTGGGCAGTGGATGCGGAAGACCTTTTTTACTGGACTGCAGCAGGGATTTTTATGTTTTCTGTGATATACAGGTTCAATCAGGGAACCCTCAGATGTTTTCTTTTTGCAGGAAGTATTCTGGGAGCTGTTCTGTGCCGGGGGACGGTGGCAGATCTGTTTGAGCGGATTCTTGTGTTTCTGTGCGGGATTCCGGTGAATTTTGTAAAAATTTCAACAAAGAGGTTGCTATTTCTCTTTAAAAGATGTAGTATTTTATTGTATAAGTATCAAACTATGCAAAAAAGAAAAGGTTTTAAAACAAAGAGGATCAGTCAGGTTGAAAAAGTCAAAAAGAAAGAAAAGCAAAAAAAGAATAACGAATAACTATCTGGGAATGGCTGTTATTTCAGTTGTTGTTCTTCTGCTTCTTGGCGGCCTGGCAATGAAAAGTCACAGCCTCAGAAACAGGATTGCCTATTATGACGCCCAGGCAGCAGAGCTGAAACAGCAGATTTCTGATGAAAAAGAGCGGACAAAGGAAATTGACAAGCGCACAGAGTATATGCAGACAGATGAGTATGCGGCAGAGGTTGCCAGAGACAGACTGGGGCTTGTAAAAGATAATGAGATAGTGTTTGAAGAAGAAAAATAACACGGATTTTGGCGAAAAGTTTTTAATTGCTTTCGCCTGTGTTTGACAGATATTTTGGAACCTGTCCTTTATAATGGCACTTGATGAAGTGTGTAAAGGGGAGGGGAAATATGCAGGAATGGATTATTGCCATGCTCGTGATCAGCCTACTGCTGATTTTCCGGGACATGGCAAAAACTATTTTGACGGGGCAAATGTCGAAAAAGGAGGAACCCTTTGCTCCCGGAGAAAGCCATCCTCAGAAGGAGAAGGTGGAGCGGTATGCGGCTTCTTTCCAGAAGCTGGCAGATACCTTTTACGGGATGCCCTACCGGAAAGAATATTTAAGCTCCGGTCAGATTGACGCGATATTGAAGGATACCAATGAGGAAATGTGCAGCAGATGCTATCACAGAGAAATATGCTGGGGAGAAAATTCCGGTTCTCTGAAGCAGGGCGGAGAGGCAATGATCCGCGCTATGGAAGAGGGGGATGAGGAGGCTGTAGAAATGATCCGTCAGGAGTGGGCGGAGATCTGCGGCAAATCCATACAGTATCTGGAAACAGTCAGAGAGCGTTTTCAGAAGGAAAAACAGAATCTGGTATGGAGCAACCGCATGATCGAAAGCAGGCTGGCAGTGGCACAGCAGCTGACAGAGATATCCCGGATCATGGGAATGGTGGCAGAAGATATTTATGATATTTCTCCGGCAGACCCGAAGTTTCAGGAGAGTATTCGCCGGATTCTGAAAAAACGTCATATTGTGCTGAAAAATGCCTGGGTTATGGATAAGGTAGAGGGGCGCAGGCAGATGTTCCTTACTATGAAAGCCAGAAGCGGCCAGTGTGTATCTGTGACAGAGGTTTCTCAGCTCCTTTCAGGTCTGTGCGAGTGCGCTATGACCTCTGCCGCTGACAGCAGAGGCATTGTAAACGGCGAATACCATACCGTACATTTTGTGGAAGACGTCAGCTATCAGGTTATGTACGGAGTGGCCAAGCTTACAAGAGAGGAAGAAAAGATTTCAGGAGATAATTACATCTGCAGACAGGAAGAAGGCGGAAAGTTTGTTATGTGTCTTTCTGACGGAATGGGTTCCGGCATGGATGCCTGCAGAGAGAGCGAGATCGTGGTGGAGCTTCTGGAGCAGTTTCTGGAATCCGGATTTACCCAGGAGACAGCAGCCAGAATGGTAAATTCTGCTCTGGTGCTGAAAGGACGGGAGGGAATGTTCTCCACAGTGGATATCTGCGCTCTGGATCTTTATACAGGAATCTGCAGCTTCCTGAAGGCCGGGGCTGCATCCACCTTTATTAAACGTGACCACTGGGTTGAGGCAATTTCTTCGGAAAGTCTTGCAGCAGGACTGGTTCAGCAGATTGACTTTGATACTGCTTCCCGGAAACTGTATCATGGGGATTATCTGATCATGATGACTGACGGGGTTCTGGATGCCCTTCCTATGGAACGCGAAGAAGAAACCATGAAGGAGATCATTATGGACGTTCAGGAGGAAAATCCCAGAGAGGTCAGCAGAGGGATTCTGGAACGGGTGCTGGGATACAGTGATTACCGGGCCAGAGACGATATGACTGTGCTTGTGGCCAGTGTGCTGCGCAAGTAGAAACAAAAGAGGAGAAAAGCAGACATGCAGGAGCAGATTTATGCAAAGGTCCGCGCTTTTGCAGAAAAAAACAGGATGTTCGACCAGTGCGGCGCAGTGGCTGCCGGAGTATCCGGCGGAGGAGATTCCGTGACCATGCTGGATATTCTGAACAGGCTGAAAGAAGAATACGGATTTCAGATCACAGCCGTTCATGTAAATCACGGGATCCGGGGCGCAGAGGCGCAAAGAGATCAGGAGGCTGCAGAGAAACTGTGCAGAAAAATGGGAATTCCCTGCAGAGTATACTGTTTTGATGTTCCAAAGCTTGCCGCACAGTGGAAAACCGGGCTGGAGGAAGCAGGAAGAACAGTCCGGAGGCAGGCTTTTGAAGAAGCGCTTGCCGGAGTACCGGTTTCAGGGGAAAAAAAGAAGGTAATCGCTCTTGCGCACAACAGAAACGATCTGGCAGAGACTATGCTTCATCATCTCTGCAGAGGAACCGGTCTCAGGGGACTTTCTTCCATGAAAGCGGCAGAGGATGGGATCATTCGTCCGGTTCTCTGTCTGGAACGGAAGGAAATTAATGAATATCTCAGAGAAAGAAATCTGCCCTATGTAACAGACAGCACAAATCTTCAGGACGAATATACCAGAAACAGGATCCGGCACCATGTACTTCCTGTTCTGGAAAGTGAAATCAATGAAAAGACAGTGGCTCATATGGCAGAGACATCTGAGCTGATTGGACAGGCGGAGGCTTACTTTCAGGAAAAAGGCGCTTCACTGGCAGAAAAATGCCGAACCGAAAAGGGAGAGATCCTTTTTGAAAAAAGTTTCCTGAAATATCCTGAAATTATCCGGAAGTATGCGGTGAGAAATGCTGTTGAAAAGCTTGCAGGCAAAAGAAAGGATATTTCTCTGATACATGTGCGTGCAGTGCTGGAGCTTTTTGAACTTCGTACCGGAGCGTCAGTAAAGCTTCCATATAATCTGGAGGCAGCGAAAACATATGAAGGAATTATCATAAGGAAGAAAAATCCTGAGAATCCGGACAGGGAATCCCGGGAATATCAGCTTCCTTTAAACGGAAGCCTTGCCTGTAGTCTGGGAAATTTTGAAACAAAAATCTTTTCCTGGTCAGACCAGAAGATTTGTGAAAAAAAGTATACGAAATGGCTGGATTATGATAGAATAAAATACGATATATCTGTCCGTACCAGAAAAACAGGAGATTACCTTACTGTAAACAGTCAGGGGCATCGCAAAAAACTGACGCGGTGTATGATCGATGAAAAAATCCCCCGTGAACAGAGGGATAAGATTCCTCTGATCACAGAAGGCAGCCAGGTTCTCTGGATCGTGGGCGGAAGAATGAATGAAAGGTATAAGATCACATCAGAGACAAAGAATGTGCTGGAAATCAAATACCAAGGAGGAAAATATCATGAGTGAAAAAATCAGAGTATTACTCAGCGAGGAAGAAGTGGAGGCAAGAATCAGACAGATTGCCGCAAAGATCAGCAAAGATTATGCAGGAAAAGAGATTCATCTGATCTGTGTTTTAAAGGGTGGAGTATTTTTTACCTGTGAACTTGCAAAAAGGATCACTGTTCCGGTATCTCTTGACTTTATGTCTGTGTCCAGCTATGGAGATGACACAAAATCAAGCGGTGTGGTAAGAATCGTCAAAGATCTGGATCAGCCTCTGATCGGCAAGGACGTGCTGATCGTGGAGGATATCATCGACTCAGGAAGAACTCTCAGCTATCTGATCGAAATCCTCAAAGGACGTAATCCAAACAGTGTCCGCCTCTGTACACTGCTGGACAAACCGGAGAGACGAGTGAAGGATGTTAAAGTAGATTACTGCTGCTTCAATATCCCGGATGAATTTGTTGTGGGATATGGTCTGGACTATGCCCAGAAATATCGTAATCTCCCGTTTATCGGCGTGGTAGAACTGGACACAGAAGAATGAAAGGAGATTCAGTTAAGTGAATAAACAGCCAAGCAGAATTGGCCTGTATCTGATTTTGATCGCATTGCTGGTGGGCGGATATTTTTATCTGAACAGCCAGGTGTCAGGTCAGAATGACTATACCATAGAAGCATTGGAGCAGGCAGCAGAAGAAGGAAGAGTAAATGATGCGGTGATTTATCAGAACAGGGAAGTTCCTACCGGTTCTGTGGCTGCAGATATTGAAAATGAAGGACAGAAGCGCGTCTATGTAACAGATGTCAAGGATGCACAGGAAATGCTGGAGGCAAACAATATTGCCCCGCTGGTAAAGGATGTTCCTCAGCAGAATGTGTTCCTTACCACACTTCTTCCTCTGCTTCTTACAGGAGGTCTGATTCTGTTCCTGTTCCTGATGATGAACAGACAGATGTCAGGAGGCGGAGGAAATGCCAAAATGATGAACTTTGGCAAAAGTCGCGCAAGGATGATGCTTCCGGACGACAAAAAAGTAACATTTCAGAATGTAGCCGGACTTCAGGAAGAAAAAGAAGATCTGGTTGAGGTTGTGGATTTTCTGAAAGCGCCTCAGAAATATACAAACGTAGGCGCAAGGATTCCCAAGGGTGTTATTCTTGTAGGACCTCCGGGAACCGGAAAAACTCTTCTGGCAAAAGCTGTTGCCGGAGAAGCGGGAGTTCCGTTCTTCTCTATTTCCGGATCAGATTTTGTGGAGATGTTTGTAGGTGTGGGTGCTTCCCGTGTGCGGGATCTGTTTGAAGAAGGAAAACGCCATGCGCCCTGTATTATCTTTATTGACGAGATTGATGCTGTTGCAAGACAGCGTGGAACCGGTATGGGCGGTGGTCATGATGAGCGCGAGCAGACCCTGAACCAGCTTCTTGTGGAAATGGACGGATTTGGCGTCAACGAAGGAATTATTGTAATGGCTGCCACAAACCGTGTGGACATTCTGGATCCGGCCATTCTCCGCCCGGGACGTTTTGACCGCAAGGTTGCAGTTGGACGTCCGGATGTGAAGGGACGTGAGGAGATCCTTCGGGTTCATGCAAAGGATAAGCCTCTTGGCGAGGATGTGGATCTGGCTCAGATTGCTCAGACAACAGCAGGATTTACAGGAGCAGATCTGGAAAACCTTCTGAATGAGGCGGCGATCATGGCTGCCAGAGACAGCCGCAGCTATATTATGCAGCAGGACATCAAGCATGCCTTTATTAAAGTTGGCATCGGAGCAGAGAAGAGAAGCAAGGTTATTTCCGAAAAAGAGAAAAAGATCACTGCTTATCATGAGGCAGGCCATGCGATCCTGTTCCATGTGCTCCCTGATATGGATCCGGTATATACGATTTCCATTATTCCCACAGGAGTAGGCGCAGCAGGTTATACCATGCCTCTTCCGGAAAATGACGAGATGTTTAATACAAAAGGAAAAATGCTTCAGGATATCACTACTCTCCTTGGAGGCCGTGTGGCAGAAGAGATTATTTTCGGAGATATCACCACAGGAGCATCCAATGATATTAAGCGGGCAACTGCAACAGCCCGGGCAATGGTCATGCAGTATGGTATGTCCGAAAAAATGGGACTGATCGCTTATGGTGATGAAGGTGATGAAGTATTTATCGGAAGAGATCTTGCTCATACGAGAAGCTACAGTGAAGAGGTTGCAAAAGATATTGATCAGGAGATCCATGGGATCATTGACGGATGTCATAAGAAAGCCAGAGAGATTATTCTTGAGCATGAAGATGTGCTCCATAAATGCGCAGCTCTTCTGTTAGAGAAGGAAAAGGTGCAGAGAGACGAGTTTGAGGCACTTTTTACAGCATAAAATCATAGCGGCAAAAATACGCATGTACAATATATCCAAAAACAAATATGCATTTTTGTGAACTTTGTGCACACTTATTTGTTGACCCATGGTATTATATATATCGTAAAAACCCCCCAATACATTATATAGTTTTTGCTACACCCCATAAGAAGAAATACCTTCTCCAAAAAAGCCAGCTTATCCCGCTGGCTTTTTTACTGTCTGTAAATATATAAAAACTGTCTTGACAGGCAGGTACAGGTATGTTACGATATCAATACTTTCACATGGTAGAGTGACTACGTGATAACATAGAAGAGTGAAGCGAGAGGAGACAGACAGTATGAAGAAAAAAACAGTTGTGGTGATGATGGCGGCTTTGATGGCAGCAGGCATGATGTCTGCGGTAAATGTTCAGGCAGGAATTGAGGATAAAACACTGATCGTAGGTTTTGATGCAGAGTATCCTCCTTATGGATATATGGATGAAAACGGAGAGTATACAGGCTTTGACCTGGAGCTTGCTCAGGCAGTGTGCGAGCTGGAGGGCTGGGAGCTTGAGAAGAAACCTCTGAACTGGGACTCCAAGGACATGGAGCTGAATTCCGGATCCATTGACTGTATCTGGAACGGTTTTACCATGAACGGAAGAGAAGATGAGTATACATTTTCTGTTCCTTATGTGGACAACAGCCAGGTGATCGTTGTGGCAGAGGATTCGGGCATTGAGAAGCTTACAGATCTTGCAGGCAAAACCGTAGGTGTTCAGGCGGCATCCGCAGCGCTGGATGTATTGAAAAGCGAGGAAGAAGGCGGTCAGAAGGAGCTGTCAGATACCTTTGCTGCGCTGAATGAATTTGCGGATTACAACACTGCATTTACAGAACTTCAGGCAGGAGCCCTTGATGCGCTGGCTATTGATATCGGCGTTGCAAAATATCAGATCAATTCCAGGGGAGAAGGCTTTATGATCCTGGATGAAAGTCTGAATACAGAGCAGTATGCAATCGGATTCAAAAAAGGAAACGATGAACTCTGTGAAATTGTAAATGCAGATCTTCAGAAGCTTGCGGAAGACGGAACCGTGCAGGAGCTGGCCGAGAAATATGAAATTGCGGATATGGTAAGTCTGAAAGCCTCCGGAGAGGAAAGCGAGGAGGCTGCAGAAAAAGAAACAGGAGAAACTGATTCTGAAGAAGCGGCAGAATAAAAGCTGCCGGAAACAGTAACGGATAAAATCAGAACCGGGCAGAAGTCAGAACCCGGAATAAAAGACAAAAAAGCTGCTGTGCTGAAAATAAAAAATGTACAGCAGCTTTATTACGGCAGGAAAAGCTTTTCTGCCTGATAATGGAGGAAAAAATATGAGTTTTCAGGTAATGCTCCAACAGCTTTCCAGAGGCTTCGGGTCAACGCTTATGATCTTCTGTCTGACCCTTCTGTTTTCCCTGCCTCTGGGACTGGTGATATATTTTGGGAGGGTTTCCAGGTTCAAACCCCTCAGTCTGGTGGTAAAATGTTATATTTCTGTTATGAGAGGAACGCCGCTTATGCTGCAGCTTCTTCTGTGGTATTTCGGACCCTTTTATCTCTGGGGAATGAATATTGGAAATTATAAATTCACAGCGATTATCCTGGGCTGTTCTTTGAACTATGCAGCTTATTTTGCTGAGATCTACCGATCCGGAATAGAGTCCATTCCGGCAGGACAGTATGAGGCTGCGCAGCTTCTGGGCTACAACAGACAGCAGACATTTATGAAGATCATTCTGCCACAGATGATAAAAAACGTACTTCCTTCTGTAACGAATGAGGTGATCACACTGGTAAAAGATACTTCCCTTGTCTATTCGGTATCTTATATTGAGATGTTTGCTTTGGCAAAACAGATCGCAGCTGCGGAGACAACCGTTATGCCGTTCTTTATTGCAGGCGTGTTCTACTACATATTTAATTTTGTAGTTGCCTGGGTTATGGAATGGTTTGAGAAAAAACTGAATTACTATCATTAGGAGGAGACGGAAATGAATCTTCTGGAAATGAAAAATATAAAAAAAGAATTTAACGGACAAAGTGTTCTGAAAGATATTTCCCTTCAGGTAAAAGAAGGAGAGATTGTTTCCATTATCGGTCCTTCCGGTTCCGGGAAATCAACTCTTTTAAGGTGTGCTACCATGCTGACAGACATTGACAGCGGAGAAATTTCCTATATGGGAAAAAGATCCGTGTGGATGGAAAACGGAAAGACAGTGGTTCCTTCCGGAAAACAGCTAAAAGAAATACGTTCCTGTTTTGGGCTGGTGTTTCAGAATTTTAATCTGTTTCCACATTATTCTGTAATAAAGAATATCACAGATGCGCCGATCCATGTACAGAAAAGAAACAAAGAGGAGGTTTACAGGGAAGCCAGAGAGCTTCTTGCAAAAATGGGGCTTTCCGACAAAGAAAATGCCTATCCCTGCCAGCTTTCCGGAGGTCAGTGCCAGCGTGTGGCTATTGCCCGGGCTCTTGCGCTGAACCCTAAAATTCTGTTTTTTGACGAACCAACCTCAGCTCTTGATCCTGAGCTTACCGGAGAAGTGCTTCGGGTGATCCGTTCACTTGCAGATCTTCATATCACCATGGTGATCGTTACCCATGAAATGAATTTTGCAAAGGATATTTCAGACAGGGTGATCTTTATGGATCAGGGAGTAATTGCTGTAGAAGGAACTCCTCAGCAGGTATTTTCCTCTGAGAATGCCCGTATGCGTGAATTTCTGGGCAAATTCCACCAGGGAGCCTGAGAAAAGAGGTTGCTTTTAAATGTGGGATGTTATATAATTTTCCTCGTATGATATGACTGTCAGGAAAAGGCAGAAACAGAGACTGTGGTTCTGTCTGGCACCGGCAGATCACGGCAGGAATTTTTCAAATGATAGGAGAAACGGAATGAGTACAGACAGATATGTAAGTCCGCTTTCAGAGCGCTATGCAAGCAAAGAAATGCAGTATATTTTCTCACCGGATATGAAATTCCGCACATGGAGAAGATTATGGATCGCCCTTGCAGAGACAGAAAAAGAACTTGGCCTGAATATTACGCAGGAGCAGATCGATGAGCTGAAGGCTCACGCAGACGATATTAACTATGATGTGGCAAAAGAAAGAGAACGTCAGGTCCGCCATGACGTTATGTCCCATGTTTATGCATATGGTGTACAGTGCCCGAAAGCAAAGGGAATCATTCATCTGGGCGCTACTTCCTGTTATGTAGGTGACAATACAGATATTATCGTTATGGCAGAGGCTCTGAAGCTGGTTCGCAAGAAACTGGTCAATGTGATCGCAGAGCTGTCTAAATTTGCAGATAAATATAAAGATCAGCCAACTCTGGCGTTTACACATTTCCAGCCGGCACAGCCTACAACAGTAGGAAAACGTGCCACACTTTGGACTCAGGAATTCCTTATGGATCTGGAAGACCTTGAGTATGTTTTAAGCACACTGAAGCTTCTGGGCTCAAAGGGAACAACAGGAACCCAGGCAAGTTTCCTTGAGCTTTTTGACGGAGATCAGGAAACAATTGACAAGATCGATCCGATGATCGCAGAAAAAATGGGATTTGAGAACTGCTATCCGGTATCCGGACAGACCTATTCCCGTAAGGTGGATACGAGAGTTCTCAATATTCTTGCCGGAATTGCCGCAAGCGCCCATAAGATGTCCAATGATATCAGACTTCTTCAGCATCTGAAGGAAGTAGAGGAACCTTTTGAGAAGTCTCAGATCGGTTCTTCCGCAATGGCATACAAGAGAAATCCTATGAGAAGTGAGCGTATTGCGTCACTTTCCAGATATGTGATGGTGGACGCCCTGAATCCGGCGATCACATCAGCAACTCAGTGGTTCGAGAGAACTCTGGATGATTCTGCAAACAAGAGACTGAGTGTTCCGGAAGGCTTCCTTGCCATTGACGGAATCCTGGATCTGTGCCTGAACGTGGTAGACGGACTGGTTGTTTATCCGAAGGTAATTGAAAAACGCCTTCGTTCTGAGCTTCCGTTTATGGCAACCGAAAATATTATGATGGATGCAGTGAAGGCAGGCGGAGACCGTCAGGAACTTCACGAGCGCATCAGAGAGCTTTCCATGGAAGCGGGACATACTGTAAAGGTAGAAGGAAAGGATAACAATCTTCTGGAACTGATCGCAGCAGATCCGGCCTTTAACCTGACTTTAGAAGAACTGGAAAAGACAATGGAGCCTTCCAGATATGTAGGAAGAGCAAAAGAGCAGACAGAGGTATTTCTTGCAAAGACCGTACAGCCTGTTCTGGACGCACATAAAGAACTTCTGGGAGTAACCGCAGAAATTAATGTATAATGAGATCAAAGAACGACACGAGGAGGAAATAGTGTTATGATCAAAGCAGTAGTTGGAGCAAACTGGGGAGATGAGGGAAAAGGTAAGATCACTGACATGCTTGCCCAGGAAGCGGATATTATCGTAAGATTTCAGGGAGGTGCCAACGCAGGTCATACAATCGTGAATGATTATGGTAAATTTGCGCTTCACACACTTCCGTCAGGTGTATTTTATGATCACACCACCAGTATTATCGGCAATGGCGTGGCACTGAATATTCCGGTGTTTTTCAAGGAATATCAGGAGGTTGTGGACAGAGGAGTTCCGGCTCCGAAGATCATGATCTCTGACAGAGCGCAGATCGTAATGCCGTATCATATTCTGTTTGACCAGTATGAAGAGGAGCGTCTGGGCGGTAAGTCCTTTGGTTCCACAAAATCCGGTATTGCGCCTTTTTATTCTGATAAATATGCAAAAATCGGCTTCCAGGTAGCGGAACTGTTTTATGAGGAAGCTCTCAGAGAAAAAGTAGAACGTGTATGTGAGACAAAAAATGTTCTTCTTGAGCATCTGTATCACAAACCGCTTCTGAATCCGGATGAGATCATGGAAGAGCTGATGAAATATAAAGAGATGGTAGCTCCTTATGTGGGAGATGTTTCTCTGTTCCTGTGGAATGCGCTGAAAGAAGGAAAAGAAATTCTTCTGGAGGGTCAGCTGGGTTCTCTGAAGGATCCGGATCACGGAATTTATCCGATGGTTACTTCTTCTTCTACTCTGGCAGCTTACGGCGCCATCGGCGCAGGCGTTCCGCCGTATGAGATCAAGAAGATCATTACTGTATGCAAGGCTTATTCCAGCGCAGTAGGAGCGGGCGCCTTTGTTTCTGAAATCTTTGGCGAAGAAGCTGACGAGCTTAGAAGAAGAGGCGGAGACGGCGGAGAATATGGTGCGACCACCGGACGTCCGAGACGTATGGGATGGTTTGACTGCGTGGCTTCAAAATACGGCTGCCGTATGCAGGGAACAACTGATGTTGCATTTACTGTGCTTGATGTTCTGGGATATCTGGATGAAATTCCTGTTTGTACAGGCTATGAGATTGACGGAAAAGTTACAACAGAATTCCCCACAACAGGACTTCTGGAAAAAGCAAAACCGGTTCTGGAAGTGCTTCCGGGATGGAAATGCGATATCCGCGGAATCAGAAAATATGAAGATCTGCCGGAAAACTGCCGCAAATATATAGAGTTTGTGGAAAAACAGATCGGATTCCCAATCACAATGGTTTCTAACGGACCGGGAAGAAACGATATTATTTACAGAAAATAAATCAACAAAACGCCGGGGAAGTATCTCCGGCGTTTTGTTACCGGGAAATCCGTACCTTTTTGTACTGATATTTCCGGTAAATAAAAATACAGCGGACAGATATGAAGACGCCGCTGACAGCAGAAAGGATGTGTACAGTATAAATGAGTAAATGGAAAAGGGGACTGGCCCTTGCAGGAGCAGTTTTTCTTCTGGTGATCTTCTGCCTTCCCATGTACTTTGCTCTTACCGGAACATTTTCAATGGGAAAATTTATGGCCTCTCTTGCAGGGGCGCTGTTTGCAGCAGTGATGGCTTATGCAATGTGGCTTATGTACAGGCTTCTTAACAGAAAAAGACTGGAAAAAGACGGACGCAGGATCAAAAATGTTATTTTTGACGTAGGTAATGTTCTGGTAGACTACGATTGGAAAACTTACCTGAAGGGCTTTCATTTCCCGGAGGAAGAGGAGAAAAAGCTTGCAAAGGAAATTTTCCAGAGCGATATCTGGAATGAGAGAGATAAGGGGCTTTATGATGAGGAAGAATATATTCGCCGGTTTATAGAAAAGGCTCCTGAATACAAAAAAGATATCCGCAGAGTTCTGAGAGAAACACCTAAGACGATCGGTACAAAGGACTATGCTCAGACCTGGGTACAGTATCTGAAAAAACGGGGATATCGTCTTTATATTCTCTCAAATTACAGTGAATATATGCTGGAGCGCACAAAGGCTAAAATGAATTTCCTGAAATATATGGACGGAGCAGTATTTTCCTGTGATGTAAAAGAAGTGAAGCCGGAACCGGCAATTTACAAGATCCTTCTGGAGGATTACGGCCTGAAGCCTGAGGAGTGTGTATTTATTGACGACCGGGAAGAAAACTGCCGGGGAGCACGTAAACTGGGAATGCATGCAGTGCGTTTCCATGACTTTAAACAGGCTGCAGCAGACCTGGAGGCTCTGGGAGTAAAATAAAAAATCCCGGAACCGCGTCAGAACGTCAGTCCCGGAACCTTTAAAGGGGAGGATATAAGTATTTCCGAAGTTGCTGCTGTATACTCTGTTTACAGCAGCAAATGTTTTCGGGTGTGTCCGTTCACTGTTCCATTGCCACAGGCAATGTGGAATGAATCTTTGCCTGTTGCCGTGGATGAAGTGAACAGTAACAGTATGGCCATGATCTCAGTGTCTTATACATGAAGCATAAAATTGGATAATTATATTTTTTCCGTGAGAGTAACAGGGATAAAGTATGATTGCCTGAGATGGTTTGAAGGGTATGCTGACCAGCCTGCTGTGAACGAAGGAAACAGTGGGATTTTTGTTTAAACCAATGGGAACCGGGATAAAATAGGGTTTGTTTTTTTTGGATAAAAGTGCTATAATATGAACACTGATGAAAATTTGATAATACATTGAAAAGAGGATGAAATAACATGAGTGATAAAACAATTTTAGAGCAGTGGCGTGCAATGGCTTATGATCAGCAGGCAGACCGCAATAAGCTTCAGCAGTTCTGGGCAGCTTATTTTAATATTGAAAAAGGCATTTATGAGCAGCTTCTTTCCAATCCGGATGAAGTTGTAAGCGGTACAGTAAAAGAGCTTGCCGAAAAATACGGACAGGATGTTCTGACCATGGTTGGTTTCCTGGACGGCATTAACGACAGCCTTAAGGTTCCGAACCCTATTGAGACAATGGACGAGAACACAAAAGTAAACCTTGCTTTTGACAAAGAGCTTCTTTACAAAAACATGGTTGATGCAAAGGCTGACTGGCTGTATGAGCTTCCTCAGTGGAATAATATTTTTACAGAGGAAAAACGTAAAGAGCTGTACAAAGAGCAGAAAAAATCCGGTACTGTTGTAAAACCGCACAAGATCGGACGTAACGATCCCTGTCCGTGCGGAAGCGGAAAGAAATACAAATTCTGCTGCGGCAAATAATGAAAATAAAAAATAATCTTGATTACATTATCGTGCTTGGCGCCCATGTGGACGGAACACGACTGAGTATGGCCCTTCTGGAACGCACCAGAAGGGCTTTGCAGTATCTGGAAAATAATCCTGACACCAAAGCAGTTCTCTCCGGCGGACAGGGCAGGGGGGAAGCAGTCAGTGAGGCAAAGGCCATGTACGATTATCTGACCGGTCATGGAATCAGCAGAGAGCGGCTGATCCTGGAGGAAAGATCTACCAATACAAAAGAAAATCTGGATTTCAGCCTGGAAAAAATAGGGGATCTGAATAAATCAGTAGGAGTTGTTACCAATAACTTCCATGTATTTCGGGGAGTGGCTATCGGAAAGAAATGCGGATGCAGAGATATCTGTGGAATTCCATCCAGATATCGTTCCTGGAGACTTCTGATCTATATTCCCAGGGAGATTCTGGCTGTTATCAAGGATAAGATTATGGGGAACCTTTGATTTTACAGCCATAATACAGGGATTATGATTTCAGCCGCAGGAAAAAGTAAGAGAAGTGTAAAAGGCGCTATTCTGATTTCTTTCTGTGCCCAGTGACGAAAAGTTAATAATATTTACAGTTTTTCGTACGGAACTAAATCATTAAGTGGAATCCGTAGTTGTTTATCCATTTCTGAATCCACAGCTTTTTCATTTCTGCACATGCCTGTAAGTCTGTAAAATATGTCAAAATACCTCGCTAAATAGTTCTGTGTGAACAGTAGCTAAAATTTAAAAAGTGGAGGAATTCTGTTTGGAATTCCTTGACATTTATATAAAGATGTGGTAGGATAATGTCAGTATAATTCCATATTGAACATATGAAGTGCTGGCTGTTTTCCGCGAAGCAGTCAGAAAAGGGAATCAGGTGAAAGTCCTGAGCGATCCGGTCACTGTAACAGAGGAGCAATCTTTCAGAAACCATTGTACATATGTATGAGAAGGGGAAAGAGAACATTGATTCTGGAGCCAGGAAACCTGCTTTGTATGGCGAGGTTAAACTTCCGTGTAAAGTGTAACAGCCAACCTGAAAAATCCGCAGTTTCAGGCGTTGTCTGCTTGATGGAAGCAGGCATTTTTTATGGAATCCGCCTGTTCGTATGAATTATACTTACCCTTAAAGGGTGATGATTAAATGGCAGGCGATACTACTCCGGATGCGTTCGTTCCCTCCGCATATTTTGAACGAATCCATGGTCTACCCCGGAGTAGATCGCAACCTCAGAAGAATTTGGATATCGGCGTTTATGACGCCGATTTTTTCATTTACCGGAAATTCAGGGAGTTTGAAGCGGACGTATCTGCCCTTATGACGTTGCGCGTTTTTAACCTGCTTATTTCATATTATATTTTATGAAAGAGCAAAAACAGAATTTCAGACAATAGAATCTGCAGTGTGCGGATACAAAAAAGGCAAAGCCCTGTTTGTGAATCAATGAAAAATCAGAATATGACAAATTTATGTGTTTTAAATTTACCTATTTACAGTAATATTCTATAAATGGGCAAATATCGAATATTGCACAATAGAATCCGTAATACACAGACATAAAGGAAAGATTAAGCTCTATATGTGCATTTTATAAAGACAAATTTGTGATGATTTTGTGTGCTTTTTCAAATTTGTTCATTTACAGTTATATTGTTAAACGTCGGCAGAGTCAGTAAGTCTTGTATAGAAAATGTAAAAATGAAACAGGAAATAAAAGGAGAACACCATGGAAAAACCATACTGGGAAGGTAAGCATTATTCATTTTTCAGCAATAAAGAATGTGAGTATTTCCCCTGCCATCAGGGAGCAGATCCGGAAAATTTTAACTGTCTGTTCTGCTATTGTCCGCTTTATGCGCTTGGAGATAAATGTGGAGGCAATTTTCGTTATACGGATAAAGGAATTAAGGATTGTACAAATTGTCAGCTTCCTCATAAGAGAAAAAATTATGGATATATAACCGGAAAATACGCAGAGCTGGCGGAAATGATGAAAAAAATAAAGGATTCTGAGTAAAAGAAGAAAATCTGTCCGGTATGTATGGGCAGAGGCTCAAAAAACAGAATAAGAATCAAAAGAAACCCTGACAGGACAGGCCGAAAAACTGTGAAGACACAGATTTCAGCCGTACGTCAGGGTTTTATCGGCAGAATGATATGGCTGCAGGGAAAATGCTCTGTTCATCAACGGGTCTGCAGAAACACTTTCAGTCTGGGAAGCTGATTATTCAGGATCAGATTTTCGGGAAACATTTCCTGGTGTACAAAATCAGCGGCATAAGTAAAATCCCCCACATGTTCTTTGCCGTGGCTGTCGCTGGAAAGAATTACAGGAAGACGATACTTGCGGCAGCAGCGGAGAATTTCCCGGTTGTTGGACCGAGTATCACCGCGGTAGCTGTAAGGCGCCAGAGAGGCTTCATTGATCTCAAAAATTACATTCTGTTTTCGAGCTTCAAAGGCCAGTTTTTCATAATCAGCAGGAAATCGGGGATTGTCACAGTGCCCCAGAATCTTTACATGGGGATTTTTCATAGCGTTTATGTAGGCTTCCGTGTTTTCTTCACAGGAAGCATTTTTGTAATTCTGACTATGGATGCTGGCAATGGCATAGTCCAGCCTAGACAGTAATTCTTCCTCCAGATCGGTATGTCCTTCTTTATCAAGAATATTAAGTTCAATTCCATAGAACATTTCCAGACCAAAACGTTTTCTGGGAGAAAAGGTCAGACTGCGGAAGTACGAAGGAGTTCCGGCTGCCAGTGTGGCCGGACCGTGATCCGTAATACCCAGAAGCTTCAGTCCTTTTCTGGAAGCGATTTTTGCCATTTCAGAAATCGTACAGCTGGTTCCGTGACCGCTTGCGATAGAATGTGTATGCATATCAGAAAGATACATAGACTGCTCCTTGTATAGTAAACATAAAATACCCTGTATTTCCAGGGGATGATATAAAATATACTTTAAGTATGGCAGGAATACAGTGAGAAGTCAATGAAAAAACATAGAACTTTCTGCAGGCGTATGATATAATCACCTTATAGGATTCCTCTGTAGAACTGGAGGAAGGATGAAGAAACCCGGTTTTTAAAGTTTATAACGGCAGATCTGAAGGAAAGTGAAATGGACTTTGGAGATGGTCTTGTCCAGAAGTTCCAGAAAACAATCCGGCAGATTAAAACAGACCGGGAAATGGGAGAACGCTATATGATCTTTGAAGAAATGCTGCGAGAGGAAAAACAGGAAGGCAGAGAGGAAGGCAGACTTGAGGCAACACAGGAAGCTGTTTTGGAACTGCTTAAGGAATCAGGCGAAATTCCCTGTGAGCTTCAGGAGAAGATCCGGAATCTTGAAAACCTTGAAACTTTGAAGGCTTTGCTTAAACTGGCTGCCAGAGCGGATTCTCTGCGCGCATTTGAAGAAAAAGCAGAAGAGTATTTTAATTCAGAAGATAAAGAGTGAAAGATCGGTGATGATTCTGCATTGCCGGAAAGCAATTCTGCCCCTGCGTCATTGTCGGCGCCAGGGGTCTGCAAAGCTCTTATATGGAAGAGTGTCTTATTGATTCAATAAACTATCAATCAAAACTTTTAACAGAGGAATTCTATATTGGATAACAGTGTTGTCATTTTTGTTTGCGCAATATAATAACAACTGTTTTTACTGTTTTCGAGTCTTTTCTGCATATAAACCTTTGTTTTCTGCTATAATGAAAGAAAAGTATAGCTGGAAGGTGAAAAGGAAGAATGTCAGAAGAGAAAAGAACAGTAGGAAATCTGGTTCGTTCTATAAGAGAAAACAGAAAGATTTCCAGGGAAAAATTAAGTCTTGGCCTTTGCTCAGCAACCACGCTTATGCGGTATGAGCTGGGAGAGCGGATTCCGGATAAATTTATGGCAGATGCTCTTCTGGAACGCATGGGTCAGATTCCTTTTCGATATGAGTTTATAGGCTCTGAACAGGAATTTCAGTTTCGGATAATGAGAAATCAGATTGAGAAACTGCAAAAAAAGGATAGAGAAAAGGCTTTATTTCTAATCAGGGAATATGAGAGTTTTGTGACGGAAAATGACAGTTTGCATATGCAGTATCTGTGGATGAAGAAAGCAGAGATTTTTTGCGGACAGGAAAATTTCCAAAGGGCAGAACAATTTTATCGGAAGGCACTTGGATATACGGAGCTGCCTGTAAGCGGAGATAAATTAAAAAACAGGTTTCTGTCAGAGTGTGAGATTAGCTGCCTGTATGGACTGGCAGAGACACTGTATGTGCAGGATAAAGCAGAACAGGCGTTGCTTTTACATACAGGAATCAAGCAGTATCTGGATAAAAATTACTGGGATTATGGGAAGAGACAAAAATACTATCCGCAGATTTTATACAGGCTGGCACAAAAAGAAGTATTGGATCTTAATACAGGAAAAGCCTACAGACATCTTACAGAAGCCAGAAAACTGCTGATGGAAAGTTATCAGAGCCTTCATCTCATAGAAATATGCGAATTACTTCGGGATATAGAAAAAATGATTCCGGGGAAAGAAAAAGAGCTGGAACAGGATGAGTTTATAACTGTGCTGAAAATTCTGGAAACGGAACAGAATGGAAGTATTACAGAAGAGGGGATAGAATTATGGGAGAGTACAGCAAGGCGGCTGTTATAAAATATACACGTAAAGCAACTGGCATGACGCAGGAAGAACTGTCAGAGGGAATCTGTGAACCGGTAACGATTTCACGATATGAAAATGGACTGCTGAATCCATCAGATGAAAAATTTGTTCGACTGATGCAGAAGATGGGTGAAAATGGGAATACCTGTCTGTTTCCCCTGCATTGCGAAATGGCGGATCTGCAAAAAGAAATGGAAAAGATGATGAATCTGCTGGAAAGAGCTGACTGGGATGAAGTAGAAAATCAGAAGAGAAAAATGGAACAGGAATTTCAATTATCCCTGGATTATCCGGAAAACCGGCAGTATTTAAAAAGAATTGAAGTGATTGTAAATTATAAAAAAGGACGGATCAGTGTGCGGGAAGCAATTGAACATCTGAAAGATGCGCTTTATGAAACATTAAAGATCAGAGAACCGGAAGATTTACCCATTTACAGGATCCTCAGGGAGACAGAAGTACTGATCGTGTATAATCTTGCGGTATTTTATGAAATTATAAATGATATGGCTAAAGTATTGTTGATATATGAGAAACTAGATGGATATTTTCAAAGGGAGGATATGGTCAATGATTATAAACCACGCCATTTGGTGTACGTAGGATATTCTAGTGTATTAGGAATGTTAGGAAAATATGATGAAAGCATAGCAATCTGTAAGAGAGAAATTGAATTTCTGAGACAAAAAGGCATATTAAATTATCTGTATAATTTTTATTATAATATTGGATGGAATATTGGTAAGAAAATAGAATATGGTTTGGAAAAGAAAGAACGGATACGGGATGCAAAGTGTTATGTCTGGATGGCATATCATTTATGTAAAGCGTATCCGGAAAATAAGAACAATTTGAAACGTATAAAGGAGTTTTATAATATGCTGGATTAAATAGGACGCTCTAAATCACAATAGGGAATGATTAGTTCTGGCGCATATGTTTCAGGAGTGTTTTCCTCGGTACTTGTACCTGTAGAGGGCATTTCTGAAGCAGATACAGGGCTGGCAGAAACAAATGTCATGGTGAGCATCAATGTGCAGATAAATAGCTTTACTTTTTTGAGATTCATATAACTACATCCTTCCTTAAATTTATTCATTTTATTATACACATATTTAGCTATAGAACACCATAGCGTAACCGGTACAAAATGATTTATACCGGTTACGCTATGGTGTTTGTTTGATTTAAAGGTTAAAATAATGATAAAACACAACTAAATTCTAATACGAGGAGTGCCTATAGAGCGGAAATGCCTGCCTGGAATATCTGGTTGGAGTACTATGAATTTTCGGAAAAGATATACTGTTCAAACAGAGTTTACATAATAATATAAAATGCAGGGAAAATCAAGTCTATGGTTGTTTGGAGGAAAAGCGTATGAGGCATGTGCTGGCAATGGACATAAAAAACAATATCCGAAGCGTTCGCTTTATTTTGGGAATTCTGTTAATTGCTACGGCTACCCTGATGTCTGAGCATGAGATGTTGCAGAAAATCATAAATGCAGGCGGCTCTGCAGAAGGACCAGGCTGGTTCGTAGCATACACCTATTGTATGAACAGCGTTAATATGCTCTTGTTTGTTCCCATTGCCGTTGCTTTTGCGGGTGGAGAGAATACGGAGGCTGAGCTGCACAGTCGTTTTTTTCTGTTCAGTTATATCCGTTCAGGGAGAAAACAGTATCTCGTAGGAAAAGCATCAGGATTGCTGGTCTCCGGAGGTTTGACAGCTTTTTTTGCCATGGTGTTCCTTCTTGTAATCTGTATACTGAGGTTTGGTCAGTATCCTTCTCTGATTGACGGAAATTATGAGATGGCAGTGCTTGTGGGCAGAACGGCGGTAAGCTTTCTGAGATTGTTTTTAAATGGCGCTTTTTGGGCGCTGATTGGCGGTACGGCGGCTGTCATAACAAAAAACCGCTATATGTCCTATGCCGTTCCTTTTATTCTTTATTATGTCCTGACCGTATTTCAGGAGCGTTACTATCAAAAAGCATTCTTTCTGAGCCCCCGATATTGGGCGGCGTCTATTTACTACAATGATATCTTCTGCATTGCTATATTAGCGGTTGGAAGTTTTTTAACGGCACTGATCTTTATGTGCGCAATAGAAAGAAGGTTGCGGTATGCGTGATATTAAACAGGCTTTTTGTATTGCGGGCCAGAATTTCTACGGATGGAAAAAAAGTCCGAGGATCTGGATGACCTTTATTTTGGCAGCTATATTATGTCTGATGCTGTCGGATCAGATTATTTCCCATGCGATAAAATATGAGACAATCCTTCAGGTATTCGAGCCGTTTATTTGGACATATGGGGATGCATCCTCTGTTATGCTGTCCTCCCTGCTTTTAATCCTGCTCTTTGCGGACATGCCGTTTATCAGTCAGGCAACTCCGTATTGGCTTGTACGCACAAAACGGAAGATATGGCTTGTGGGTCAGATTATCTATGTGATCCTGGCGACTGTGATCTATAATATTTTTTTGGCTGTGATGCTTGGAATTATGGGAGCTCCCTTTTCCTTTACGGGAAATGTGTGGAGCGAAACAGCGGCAATGTTGGGCTATGGCGGTGGGAAGAGCATAACCATTCCTGTTTCCATAAAAACAATGGAAAGCTCAACTCCTTATATGTGCGCAGCAATAGTGTTTGGACTTGTACTTTTGTATACTCTTTTTATCGCAGTTCTCATGTTGTTTTTAAATCTGGCTGCAGGAAATATGGCAGGGGTGATCGGCGCTTTTGCAGTCAGTCTGTATGGGCTCCTACTGAACCCAGATGTTTTCCGGAAACTGTTTCATTTTACAGAAAGTCAGGCATACAGGGCGAACGTGTTCTGTGGCTGGTTGTCTCCGTTGAACCAGGCTACCTTTCCCATGCACAGCTTTGGTTATGATTACCTGCCAGGGATTGGGATGAGCATGTTCATATTTGCAATATTAATCACAGCGCTGATCGGCTTGTCAGCCGTCCGAATTAAGGGCTATAATTTCTCTTTTACGCAGACAAACGAATAAATGGAGGGCAAAATGGAATATGCAATCAGGTTGAAGGGACTGACAAAATCCTTTCAAAAAGAAAAAGTATTAAAGAACATTACCCATGATTTTGAAAAAGGGAAGATTCATGGGATTATGGGGTTTAACGGCTCAGGGAAAACCGTAATGTTTAAATGCATCTGTGGATTTTTACAACCTGAAAGCGGTACAGTCCTCGTAGGGGGAAAACAGATCGGGAAGGAGCTGGATTTTCCAGATTCCGTAGGCATTATCATTGAAAACCCTGGCTTCCTTCTGGATCTCAGCGGTTTTGCGAATTTAAAGAGACTGGCGTCTCTGAAACACCGTATTTCCGATGACGATGTGAGGGCGACGATGCATGCCCTGGGGCTTGATCCTCTGTCTAAAAAGAAGGTAGGACAGTATTCTCTTGGAATGCGTGAACGTCTTGGTATCGCACAGGCAATCATGGAAGATCCGGAGCTTTTGATACTGGACGAGCCTTTTAATGGTCTGGACAAGCAGGGAGCAGGAGAGGTCTGCGAGCTTTTGAGGGGATTAAAGGAAAGAGGGAAGACGATTCTTATCGCAGCACATAACATGCTGGAGATTGAATGGCTCTGCGATACGATCTGTGAGATGGATGCAGGTGTCCTGACGCAGATAAAATAAAAATACGGGGGGAAAAGAATATGGGAAAGGTATTAATTAAATGCATTCAAACACCAATGCAGAAATATTTTTATGATCGGTCTTTGGATTCTGTAGTTATGGTGAATGATGAAGAATATCAGATATTAAAAACTGTGGAAAAGACAAAACTGGTTCCTGATGGAGTGTTAAGACGGTTTGTGAAAAGTGGATTATTGCGTGAGACTGCGATAGAAGAAATTGAGCATCCTGAGACAGAAAATCTACATTTGTTAGCAGAGCATTATATGAGTGATCTAATTTTACAAGTTACTCAGCAATGTAATTTGAGATGTAATTATTGTGCATATTCTGGAAACTACTATAATCGTTTACATACATCAAAGAGAATGGAGTTTGAGACAGCCAAAAAAGCGATAGACTTTTATCTGGTAAGAAGTGAAAAAGCGGAGCAACTTACCTTATCGTTTTATGGGGGTGAGCCTCTTCTGGAATTTGAATTGATTAAGAAATGTGTTTCCTATATTTTACAGCATAAAGGGGATAAAAAAATTCTTTTTACTATGACGACCAATGGGACTTTAATGACAGAAGAGGTCATAGAATTTCTGGTAAAGCATGAGTTTAATCTTATGATTAGCCTTGATGGTGACAAGAAAAGTCACGATATAAATCGAAGATTTAAAACAGGAAAAGGTTCATTTGACATTATTTTAGAGAATTTGAGTAGACTGAAAGCTTACGATGAAGAGTACTATTCAAAAGTTTTGTTTAATTGTGTTATTAGCTCTTCATCAGATCTTGAAAATATATATCGCTTTTATTCAGAGGAAGAGTTGTTTAAAGCAGGTACAGTGAGTTTCAATTATGTAAATCCGGTTGGCTTAAAAGATGAAAAACTGTCGCATATAACACAAAAAAATGCGAGAGTACATCGGTTGGCATATATAAAAACGATTTTAGCTGTATTAAAGAAACGGAAATGGGATGCACAAAGCCGACTGTTGCGGCGAGAGCTGCAAGATATTGAGTTATTATACGAACAATTACATAGTCATGTTGCTGAAGGTAAAAAAACACATCATGGTGGTCCGTGTATTCCGGCAGTTAGAAGACTATTTGTGGATACAAAAGGTAAATTTTTTCCATGTGAAAGAGTCTCTGAAGAAGACTCAGAAATGTGCATAGGAACTTTGGATTCAGGATTTGATTATGACAAAATGAGTTTTCTTCTTAACCATGGTAAGATGATTAAAGAAAAATGTTTGGGATGCTGGAATCTGAGAATGTGTGCATATTGTTTAGCACAAATTCCGAAAGAAAATGAGATTCTAACAGAAAATATGCTGCTGCAGCAGTGTGAGAAATCAAAAGATAATACACTTTTATTATTATATAAATTGTGCATACTTGTTGAGTTTGGATATAGAGGAAATGAAAATTTACATGTATTAAAATAAAGGAGTGCATATGGAAAAGTTAGTTGTATTTCCATTAAATAATGATACAGAAATATTAATCAATAGTTTGAAAGAAAACGAATCATATCGAGTAGCCGCAGTATCAAGCTATATAGAAGATAAGAGCAAACTTGAACAGTTACAAAAGAAAAGCTCGATATATTGTAGTACAGAATTTAAAGAATGTCTTACTCGAGCAGATGCTATTATTTTTGCAGAAAATACAATGGGATATAGTTATGATGGATACCAAAAAAGAGTACAAATGGCATTAGATTCAGGAAAAAAGATCTATGCTGGTTTAGCGCTGTTAGATAAGATTCAAATTGACATAGATAAAGTATGTATATTACAGGAAAGTGAATTGTCAGATGAAGTTGTTTTGTCAAATAAAAAAGAAATAGATATTCCGGTAATATCAGTCATGGGATTGGGCGAAAATTGCGATAAATTTCAATTGCAAGTGAAGATTAAAAAGCTGATTGAAAAACAGGGGTATCGTGTACTGGCACTTTGCTCTAACGTTCTCGGTGGATTTTTAGGAATGGAAAATCTTCCTGGTTTTCTATATTCAAAATTCATGTCTTATCCAGAAAAGATTATTGCTTTAAATCATTGGATATATGCAAAAGTAAAACAACAGGAGTACGATGTGATTCTCGTAGGTTGCCCTGGTGGTGTTTCGGAATTTGAAAAATATGAAACAAATTATTTTGGCGAGTTACCTCTGATTATTTCAAATGCATTGGATGTAGATATAGGCTTTTTGGCTTTGTATAGGTATACTGATTTGAATTATACTGTATTAAAAAATGTAAGTGATTTCGTTCTAAAAAAATATAATACATCCGTGAAAGACTATATTCTTTCACGGCAATTTTACAAGGCGGATCATGAATGGAAAAAGATTCGGTATTATACCATTGAGGAGGATATGAAAGAAAAATCAGCTATACCTGAAAATTCTGAATATCAAGTCATTGATATATTAGATGACATTAAAATTGAAAAAGAGATTTTAAGAATTTTGGAAGAACTTGAAAATAATATTTTTGTAATATAAGTGAGGAGATAGGATGGAGGAGCTAATTAAAAATGTGATATTGAAATACACAATGATAAAAGTAGAAAATTCAGAACAGAATTTATTAGATTTGCCTGTAGTAGAAGAGTGTTGGATATATGTGATAATGGATTTAGAGAATACATATAATTTGCCAATTATTAAACTGTTGGATGATATAAAAGCGGATGAGTTTAATTTGCAAACAATATGCGATAAATTAAATCACATACGAAAAGTAGCATTTTGAATTAGTTTATTCTATATCCGAAAATTATAATATGAAATATCATATATCTGTTTCTCTTGGCGTCAATGAAGCAGAAATATTGATATTATTTTAACAGAAAGGAGGAGAACCGTATGAAGAAACTCAACAAAAATATGAAGAAAAACAGGAATACTATTGAGTCTTTTGGATGTTTTTGCTCATGTGGTTGCCCGTGTTCATATTGCGCTGCAACTTGGATTTCTCAGAATAATGCTGATGTTGCAAGGGCAGTTGTTAGTGTTAATAATATTGAAATATCTAACAAGTTATAGTTATTAGTGAATAAAACAGACTGTCTTATACTTTAAAATGAATAAGGCAGTCTGTTTCTAATAATGCACGAAGATTTTTATTGTGTAAAGCATGTATTTATTATTCAAAAATTTACAATTGAAGTATCTTGGAAAAGCACGGATTCTATATGAGATATGGAGGAAAAATGAAAAAATATATTTTGGCAATAATGGCAGGTGCATTATGTATAACGTTTTCCGGATGTCAGGAAACACCCGAGGAGAGCGCGGTTGTCAGCAAAGCAGACGGGATCAGCGAGGCGGTTGTCTGCGAACCTCTCAAAGAGGGAGAAACAAGAGAGACGGATGTTCCAGCACATTGGGAGTTTGAAGAAAAGAAAAGCAATGACCGTGTGATCATTCAAGCGGATCTTAAGCTGGGAGAACAAAACATCGGCAATCTTCCGGTTATAGATATGAAAAGCCATGAGCTGACACAGGAAGAGCTGAAGGGTTTGATTGATTATTTTGCGAACGGTGAGGAATTGTATACGCCACAGATGGTGACAAAGGAGGCGTATCAGGTGGTATTAGACAGGATTTCCAGCAAGGAGGGAAGTTACTTGCAATCAGCATATTCTACATCGATTGCAGGGATTCAAAACGCAACCCGAGAGGGGATGGAGCTTGCACCGGATGAAGCGTCTGCACCGGAAAAGATGGAGATAAAATTTCAAAAAAAAACAGAGGATCACGGTGTGGAAGCGGCACGGAGCTGGATGAGTACTGAATTGGAAAACACAGATACAGACGATTATTTTACTGCAGATGTGGGCGAGGACAGGAAGGCATATATAGAAGCAGAGCGGTATAATCAGGAAATTGACAATGACAGTAGTTTTCTCTGGATGGAGGGTTCTAATTTTATAGAAGAAGAAACAATAGAAACTGAGGAAATGCAGAGTGAGTATTACAGTAGCTTTGGCATGGATGCCAACGGCTATACAGAGAAATTTCATGAACTGGCAGATGCGTATCGAAAGTGCATGGACAAGATCACCTTTACAGAGGAAGATGGAAAGGAACAGGCAGAACAAGTTTTAGAGGATTTAGGTATCGATGGAATGGGCCTTGTAGATTCTGATCGTACCGTGTGGTTCCCGAATGGCGCATGTTCAGAGCGCAATGGTCTGGGACTTGGTAGTGATGCTTTGTGGCAGGGAGATCTGGATAGAGGATTACCGGGATATCTGTATTGTTTTTCGAAAAGTGTAGAGGGTATTACTTCAGTTTCTGATGGCGTGGTTGCGGAAGAAACAGTGGATAGTTATGTGCCTCCGTTCCAGGTAGAAACAATCTCTATTCTGATAACAGAGGAAGGAATTAAATATTTTAAATGGGATGGGATAGCGGAAGAAGTCTGTACGGTGACGGAAAATACAAAGCTTCTGCCTTTTGAAAAAATACAGGCAAAGCTGACAGATCAGATTTTTTATTGGTATTCCGGAAAAGGCCAGTCTGCCAACGACACTACCGCACTGGAGTATGATGTGGTAAACGCAAAATTGCAGTATACTTATACCACAGCCTATCAGGAGCCGAAACACGCATGGTTGGTTCCAGCATGGATTTTTACTGTCAGGGAAAGCATTGGTGGAAATTCTCTACAGGAGCTTTCTTATGTGATCAATGCGTATGATGGCAGTGTGATTGGAGAAGCATATTAGGGTTCAGCGACACTTGAAATTTTATTGACCATAGAATTACAATGTTTATCATGAAAATAATAAATATGCGATATTTGGCTTGGATATATAACAGGTAAGAATAGGAATAGTGCAAATGATTAAGCTCGCATTGATTGATAACGGTATACCTTATCATATGAGAAATAACAGGAATCAAAGGATTGTTCATAAATCTTTTTTGGCTTCTAAATGCGATCCAAGTGAGTATAAAGACGATAAATCATTCCATGGCGCTGTATGTGCCGGAATTATCGCAAATATATGTAGTGATACAGAATTTTGGGATTTAGGTGTGACTGACTCTGCGGGAACAACACAGATTACAGTTTTACTGGAAGCTTTAGAATGGTGTGTTCAAAATAAAATAAAATTAATCCACATGAGCCTTGGGACAATAAACTACTTTGATATCAAACCGTTATGGATTCAAATAAAGAGACTGCTTGATGCTGATGCGATTGTAGTTGCAGCATATCATAACAGAAATATAAAGACGTTTCCGGCTGCATTTCCAGGCGTTTTTGGTGTCAGGCAGGATCGTTACGGTTTTTTGGAAAATGGACAAATTCTGTTTCAAGAACAAAAAGGGTATAATATTGAGAACTCTATCGTAGCAAATTTGTCGTGGAATGGGATCATAAATCAAGCCAATAGTTATGCGGCCCCTGTTGTGACCGGACATATTGCTACATATTTAAACAGAAAACCTGCAGCAGGATTTGACGATGTTATGAGATTTTTGATGACTATAGCAATGCACAAATCTGGTTACCCTGATACACTAAAAAGTGTAATAAGGAATAAGGTGAATATAGAGATACCAGTAATTGCCGGCATTGATTTAGATTGCGAGGAAATGACACAACTAAAAGCGTTATTTATTCAGAATGGTTATTACGCAGTAGTTCTACAGAAAAAAACTATAGATGAAAATGTAATCCCTTTGGGATATTATGATGATGCCAATGCATCATTGAACGATATCCTTTATACAGTATATGTAGCTTATAGTCCGGACATTATTTTTTTGAATCAAGAAAAAGAAAGCTGGAAAAGTAGTAGGACAACTAATATAGATATGTATATTATGCATAAAAATGATACATATGAATTGTATGCAGAAGAACGAATAGGATTAACTTACCATATAAAAGATATATATGAGATTATTTGTCGATATTTTGCTTAATAAATAGTTAGGAAGGCATTAGTTATGAAAAAAACTGAAAAAATATGGTATCGAATCTGTAAAATGTTATGTGAATATAAAAAGTATTTTCCGGGGATTATCTGCTGTCTTTTGGGTTCATCATTCATAACGTTTATACACCCGCTGATTATAAGGCAAATAACAGATTGTGGTATGCTGCAAAAAAACATGAAGTACATTTTCTTATTTTCTGTTATATTAATAATAATTTCTTTAATCCAGCAAGAATTAAATATAATTCAAACAAAATTATTTTCAAATGTACATAATCAGTTTACACATTCTCTCTATGAAAAGACTTACTGGAAAATCAATAGGATGAAAATACAGTATTTTGATGAAAGAGGAAGTGCGGAGATTATAAATACGATTGGTATGGATATTGATAATGCGTCATCTGTTGTGGACCAGATTACTCAGTTTTCAATATCATCAATTCTCCAAATAATAGGAGGAGTAGTCGGGCTATCCTTATTAGATTGGAAATTAGCAATATTGATAGAAGTAATTATTCCACTGAAATTTATAATAGTGTCCTATTGCGCAAACAAGAAACGAGAAGTGTTCGAACAGTGGATTGAGGATAAACGAAAGTTTATGAGTTGGTTTGCCGAGTGCATAAATGGAATTCATGAAATGAAGCTCTGGAATCTGTTTCAGGTGAAAAATCCCCAATTTGAATGTCTGCAAAAAAATCTGATGCGTTCGTATAAGAAGAATGCAATGTTAGATGAATATAGCACTGTTAGTGTTGTGGTAATGGATACGGTTGTAAATGCTTTATTGTATATATTAAGCGGTTTTTTTATTACAAAAGGAGAAATTACTATAGGTGGAGCGTTTGCTTTTATTACATATAGTGCATATGTTGTAAATCCGATTTCATCACTGATAAACATTAAATATTATTTTGCCCAAATAGAACCATCGGTAAAACGTCTTTTTAAATTATGGGAACAACCAGAAGAAACGGAAATGAAGTTACATTCGACGGAACTGGGGGAGCTTTCGCGGGATGATGATATTGTTTTTGAAGTAAAGGGGCTTTTCTTTGGTTACGAAGCAAGTCACGCTATTTTAAATGGCGTTTCGTTATGTGTAAAAAAAGGCGAGCGAGTGGCGATTATAGGAGAAAATGGAAGTGGAAAATCAACACTTCTGAATCTGTTAGCAGGATTCTATCAGCCCCAAAAAGGAGTAATAAAATTATGCGGAACTCCTGTTGAATTGCTGGATATACAAGATATGCGCAATAGAATTGCTGTTATAAGCCAAAGATCATATCTATTTCAGGGGACTATTGAGGAGAACGTCAATATAGATGGAAAGGCATCAAGAGATACAGTTGTTGAAGCGTGCAGAAAAAGCGGTGCTTTAGACTTTATTGAAAAATTTGATCACGGATTTGAACAAAAAATTGGACAAGATGGTGCAAAACTTTCTGGAGGAGAAAGACAAAAGATAGCTGTATCTAGGGCTCTGTTGAAAAATGCAGACATATTACTTATGGATGAGGCTACAGAAGGATTTGATGTAGAATCAGATGAAGCTTTGTATGAATTATTACACAGTGAATTAAAAAATAAGACAATCATTTTTATTACGCATAAATATAAAGAACTGGAAAGAGTTGACAAAGTGTATCATCTTTCAAATGGAATTTTGGAATTGGTGTCAAAGTCAGAGGTATTAACTTTCGATAAAACCATTTGATATGTTGCATCAAATAGAATAAGATTCAAGTTTTAAGCTAAACCAGGAAGGGGAAATACATATGCAGAAATTTTTGCCAGAGGTCAATGAGATTTTTCAACCTATCAGAAAGAAACAGGCAGGAACCTTGTGTCTTTCTGTGGCGACAACTTTACTTAAATTTGCAATTCTTATTCAGACTCAAAAAGCCATTGACAGTATCTCTCTGGCAGATATGGAGTAAGTGCAAAATAATTCGACGGATTGTGTTACCCTAAAAATGAATCCATAATAA
>ENA-ORTL01000211-ORTL01000211.1-human-gut-metagenome-genome-assembly--contig:-NODE-211-length-80368-cov-23.7221_pt1 | contig 80368 bp, 61 predicted proteins | sample MGYA00241916_ERZ509196 | MGnify/ENA primary metagenome ERZ509196 (study PRJEB26280, sample SAMEA2338844) | human gut metagenome | biome: human gut; feature: human-associated habitat; material: faeces...
CAAGCTGAAAGTGCAAAACGCAGACCCTTTGCACTTTGCACTTTCGCACTTTCACGATAATTTGCGTCAATAACTCAAAAAAGCACTTGACAAAACGCTTCATGGGGAAATGAGAAGGACATAGCACCCTTTATTGATCCGGTGTTTGAAAATAATATTCTGCTGACACAGACAGAACGGTTGACCATGAACAGCCGTCCAAAGCAGCCGAAATATGCCCGCAATAAGAATGTGATCGTGATCGGTGGTTCTGGTTCCGGTAAGACCAGATTTTATGTGAAACCGAATTTAATGCAGATGACGCCGAATGTTTCTTATGTTGTCACTGATCCGAAAGGGACAATCCTGGTGGAATGCGGGGAAATGCTCAAAAGAGGGACGCCAAAGATGAAGGACGGAAAGCCGGAGAAAGATAAAAACGGAAAAATTATTTATGAACCCTACAAGATCAAAGTCTTAAATACCATCAATTTTAAAAAAAGTATGCATTACAATCCCTTCATGTATATCCGCAGTGAGAAAGACATTTTGAAGCTGGTGAATACCATTATTGCCAATACCAAAGGGGAAGGCGAAAAATCTTCTGAGGATTTTTGGGTGAAAGCCGAGAGGCTTTTGTATTGTGCGCTGATCGGCTACATTTATTATGAAGCTCCGGAGGAAGAACAGAACTTTTCTACGCTCCTGGAATTGATCAACGCATCGGAGGCCAGGGAAGATGATGAAGAATTTAAAAATGCGGTGGATGAGCTTTTTGAGGAACTGGAACGGGAGAAACCGGAGCATTTCGCTGTGCGTCAGTATAAGAAGTATAAGCTGGCGGCAGGAAAAACAGCGAAGTCGATTTTAATTAGTTGTGGTGCAAGGCTGGCCCCCTTTGATATTGCGGAACTAAGAGAACTCACTTCTTATGATGAAATGGAGCTGGATATGCTGGGCGATCAGAGGACGGCCATGTTCGTCATTATTTCTGATACAGATGATACCTTTAACTTTATTGTGGCGATCATGTATACACAGCTTTTTAATCTGCTCTGTGACCGGGCAGATGATGTGCATGGGGGAAGGCTCCCTTACCATGTAAGGCTTTTACTTGATGAATTTGCAAATATCGGACAGATCCCTAAGTTTGACAAGCTGATTGCAACGATACGAAGCCGTGAAATCTCGGCTTCTATTATTTTGCAGTCACAGAGCCAGTTAAAGACGATTTACAGGGATGCTGCAGAAACAATTCTGGGGAACTGCGACACCATGCTTTTCCTGGGCGGCAAGGAAGGCAGCACGTTAAAGGAAATCTCAGAGACATTGGGAAAAGAGACAATCGATCTTTATAACACCTCTGATACCCGTGGACAAAGCCGTTCCTACGGCCTGAACTACCAGAAAACCGGAAAGGAATTGATGAGCAGAGATGAGCTGGCAGTAATGGATGGAAATAAATGTATCCTGCAGCTACGGGGTGTCCGTCCGTTTTTCAGTGATAAATTTGATATAACCCGCCATAAACAGTATAAACGCTTATCAGATTATGATAAGAAGAATGCTTTTGATGTAGAGGCATACATGAAATGCCAGTTAAAGCTGCGGCTGAAGGAAGAATTTGATCTTTTTGAAGTGGATGTGGAGGAAAGCGCATGAGTGATATTTTCAGGGATATGCAGTCAAAACTTGGCTGCCGGTATATCTCAGATTTGCCGGATCAGAAACGGGCGGTATGGTATGAACTTCGTCGTATGCCCCTTGCGGGATACGGGGAAAAGCAGTTGGAGGATTTTGCCCGTTATGTGTTTGGGGTAAGGTATTCTGTTTTAAAAGAAGTGATGGATATGCTTGAGACAGAGCCGGACTTTGCGACACAATGACGCAAAGCTGGCGGTTTTGAAACTTTGCGACACGATGGCGCAAAGCAGAAAGGGGAGTTTATGGATTTTTACGCAGATGCGGTTACACTTTTGGAGGCGCTTGCCCGTGCGCTCTATGTCCCGGATTTTTTTGCAGGGCTGTTTATGGAGGAAAGGCAGGAAAAATCTCCAGAGAGGGAAAGGGAAGCGGCAATCTTGCCAGTGAGGGATAGCCGTCTGTGGCCTCCGATCCGGGCGGAGCCGGGGAGATAAGGCAGAGGCAGGCGATGAAAGAAAATAGAAGAATAAAAGAGAAAGGATAAGGGAACCGGATTTCTGGAAAAGTTGGGCGGCTATGTCAGGATAGCGGCTCTTTTTTTGTCTCTGCCGTAACATAGATGGTATGGGGATTTGGGTTCCCAGGTATTTTATGGCGTTTTTTAGTTCAGCGATTTCAATTTTACAGACGTTAGTGGTAGCCATTGGAGCCGGCCTTGCGGTCTGGGGTGTCATTAACCTTCTGGAGGGATATGGCAACGACAATCCAGGGGCCAAGTCACAGGGAATTAAACAGCTTATGGCCGGAGGAGGGGTTGTCCTGATCGGAACACAGCTTATTCCTTTGCTCGGAGGACTATTCTGACGTAGAAAGGGGACTCATTTATGTTCGATGGCATTTTCGAGGCAATCGAGAACTGGATGAGGGATCTCTTAACGGGGATGGTGACGTCCAACCTGACCACAATGTTCACGGATGTGAATGAGAAAACCGGGGAGATTGCGTCTCAGGTTGGGCAGACACCACAGGGATGGAACAGCAGTATATTCAGCCTGATACAGAACCTGTCAAACTCGGTGATTATTCCGATTGCGGGCATGATTATCACATTTGTTCTCTGTTATGAACTGATTTCCATGCTGACGGAGAAGAATAACATGCATGAGATCGACACCTGGATGTTTTTTAAGTATTTTTTCAAGATGTGGGTGGCTGTCTGGATGGTTTCCAATACCTTTACGATTACTATGGCAGTGTTTGACGTAGGACAGTATGTGGTAAATGCGGCAGGAGGCGTAATCAGCTCGGATACTGCAATCAATGTGGACTCTATGCTGGAAGCAATGAATACCGCAATGGAATCTATGAATATCGGAGAGCTGGTAGTGCTTGCATTGGAAAGTATGCTGGTCAGCCTTTGCATGAAGATACTGTCTGTTCTGATCACGGTCATTTTATATGGCCGTATGATTGAGATCTACCTTTACACCTCGGTTGCGCCAATCCCATTTGCAACACTCTCTAACCGGGAATGGGGGCAGGTGGGAAATAACTATCTCCGTGGACTTTTAGCTCTCGGTTTCCAGGGATTTTTTATGATGGTGTGTGTTGGCATCTATGCGGTGCTGGTATCTACCATTGAAATCTCGGATAACATGCACTCGGCACTTTTTGGAATAGCTGCATATACAGTAATCCTGTGCTTTAGTTTGATGAAAACGGCAAATTTAAGCCGTTCAATTTTTAATGCACATTAGGAGGCGGCAGGATGGAACAGAAAAAATACAGCATTATTTATGCCGATCCTCCCTGGCGGTATGAGATGAAAAAAGGACAGGGAGTAGCAGAGAACCATTATTCCACAATGGGAATAGAGGAAATCTGCAGCCTGCCGGTACAGGAAATCTGCGAGAAAAACTGTGCATTATTTTTGTGGGTGACATTCCCACAGTTACCGGAGGCGTTCCGGGTAATAAAGGCATGGGGATTTCGCTATAAAACAGTCGCTTTTGTCTGGACTAAGCTGAACCGATCCGGGCAGGGCTATTTTTTTGGCTTGGGATATTGGACTCGCTCTAATGCAGAAATATGTCTTTTGGCAACAAGAGGAAAGCCAAAAAGAATATCAAAAAAAGTGTTTCAGCTTATTATCAGCCCACTGCAGGAGCATAGCAAAAAACCGGCAGAAGCCAGGAAACGCATTGTGGAATTGCTGGGAGATCTGCCCCGGATTGAACTGTTCGCAAGACAGAGATCTCCAGGCTGGGATGCATGGGGAAATGAAGTAGATAGTTCCCTGGATATGGGAAAATTGCAGGAAAACAAAGGAAAGGAGAAGTCGGAGAACTGTGCAGCCTGCAGCGGATAGGTTGCTCCGGCATGTGATTTTATGGCGTTTGTCAGTGTACCAAAAGACCTGACGAAAGTAAAAAATAAAGTAGTGTTGAATCTGACAAAGAGACAGCTTATCTGTCTGTCAGCAGCGGCGGCCATTGGGCTGCCTTTTTATTTTCTTACAAGAGAATGGATTGGGACAACCAATGCGGCCACAGGCATGGTGCTTCTTATGCTCCCGGCATTTCTATTCGCTATGTATGAGAAAGACGGGCTTCCCCTTGAGAAAATCTTATGGAATATCGTGACAGTAAAGTTGATAAAGCCGTCCGTCCGCAGATATGAAGTAGAAAATTTTTATGAGATGGATGCGCCGATGGCTGACCAGAAGAAAGGAGGGGAGCGTCTTGGGAAAAAGAGAAGACATCGCAGTAGATAAGCGGAGAAAGAGAAAGTACCGCAGGCTGGCCCGTTACGAGAAAAAAGCCAGGAAAGCGGCTGCAAAAGAAACGGCAAAGCAGGAGAAGGTCCGTAGAAAAGCAGAAAAAAGAGAAAAACGGAAGTCTGCGCAGGAGCAGAAAAGCATATCCGGAGAACGGATTGTGAAGAGACAGGATAAGGCGCGTCCGGATCATACTGTCCGTCAGAAGGCTGTGAGGGGCACCATAAGCGGATCACAGAAGAAGATGGATAAAAAAGCGGAGGAAAAAAGGCTGTCAGCGCAGAGGTCGATCCCCTATCGGGAAATGGCAAGGGATGGGATCTGCCGGGTGCAGGATAAATATTATTCCAAAACCATCCGCTTTTACGACATCAATTATCAGTTGGCACAGAATGAGGATAAGAATGCTATCTTTGAAAATTGGTGTGATTTTCTCAATTATTTTGACAGCAGTATCCATTTCCAGTTGTCGTTTATCAACCATCATAGCAATATGAAGGAATTTGAGTCTGTGATCCAGATCAAGCCCCGGCATGACGCCTTTAATGATGTGCGGATGGAATACGCACAGATGCTGAAAAACCAGCTTGCCAAAGGAAATAACGGCCTGGTAAGGACGAAGTATATTACCTTTGGGATTGAGGCGGAGAATATCCGGGAAGCAAAGCCAAAGCTGGAACGGATCGAGACGGACATCCTGAATAATTTTAAAGTGCTTGGCGTGTCTGCCTATCCTCTGGATGGCCGGGAACGACTGCAGATCATGTATGAAACATTTAATCCAGAGGAAAAAGTGCCGTTTCAGTTTTCCTTTGACCAGGTGCTGCGCTCTGGTATGGGGACAAAGGATTTTATTGCGCCCACCAGCTTCTTATTTAAGAATGGTAAAGATTTTATGATGGGGAATACCATCGGGGCAGTGTCCTACCTGCAGATCCTGGCTCCGGAGCTTACTGACCGGATGCTGGCGGAATTTCTCGATATGGACAGGAACCTGATCGTCAACCTGCATATCCAGTCTTTAGACCAGATGAAAGCGATTAAGTTGGTAAAAAGCAAGGTGACGGATATTAACCGGATGAAGATTGAGGAACAGAAAAAGGCAGTGCGTTCCGGATATGATATGGATATAATCCCGTCGGATCTGAATACCTATGGCGGGGAGGCGAAGCGGCTCTTGGAAGATCTGCAGAGCAGGAATGAGCGTATGTTCCTTGTGACGATTGTATTTCTGAATACGGCAAAGACGAAGCAGGAATTAGACAATGCGGTGTTCCAGACAGCGGGCATTGCGCAGAAATATAACTGTTCCCTGCGCCGCCTGGATTATATGCAGGAACCGGGGCTGATGAGCAGCCTGCCGCTGGGATTAAACCTGATTCCTATCAAACGGGCGCTGACCACTACATCCACGGCGATTTTTGTGCCGTTCACTACCCAGGAATTATTTATGGAGGGAGAATCCCTCTACTATGGGCTGAACGCACTGTCCAACAATATGATCATGGTAGACCGCAAAAAATTAAAAAATCCAAACGGCCTGATCCTCGGTACGCCCGGTTCAGGAAAATCCTTTGCTGCCAAGCGGGAGATCACAAACGCCTTTTTTGTAACGCAGGACGACATCATTATCGGAGATCCGGAAGGGGAATATTATCCTCTTGTCAATGCCCTGGGCGGACAAGTGATCCATATATCCCCGACAAGCCATGACTATATCAATCCCATGGATATTAACCTGGATTACTCGGATGATGATAACCCGCTTGGATTTAAGAGTGATTTTATCCTTTCCTTGTGCGAGTTGATCATGGGGAGCCGAAACGGAATTGAAGCGGAGGAGAAATCCGTCATTGACCGCTGTTTACCGCTAGTGTATCAGAAATACTTTGAGCATCCTGTACCGGAAAACATGCCTGTCCTGGGTGATCTCTATGACTGCCTGCGTCAGCAAAAGGAAGTCCAGGCACAGCGGATCGCTACGGCGCTGGAAATCTACGTGAACGGTTCCTTAAAAGTATTCAACCACCGTACCAACGTGGAACTGAATAACCGGATTGTATGCTTTGACATTAAAGATCTGGGAAAGCAGCTCAAAAAACTTGGTATGCTCATTGTCCAGGATCAGGTATGGAACCGGGTAACAGTCAATCGGGCGGCCCATAAGTCTACCCGATACTATATTGACGAGTTCCACCTTCTCTTAAAAGAGGAGCAGACAGCGGCATATTCCGTGGAGATCTGGAAGCGGTTCCGTAAGTGGGGCGGTATCCCCACAGGCATTACCCAGAACATTAAAGACCTGCTTGCAAGCCGTGAAATTGAGAATATTTTTGAAAACTCGGACTTTATCTATATGCTTAACCAGGCGACAGGGGATCGGCAGATCTTAGCGAAACAGCTCAATATCTCTCCCCATCAGTTGTCCTATGTGACCAACAGCGGGGAAGGAGAGGGGCTGATTTTTTATGGCAGTACCATTATCCCGTTCAAAGACAAGTTTGATAAATCCCTGCGCCTGTATTCTCTGATGACAACCAAAGTATCTGACTTAGAGGAACAGGCAGATAAGACGGACGGTGCATGATACGGGAGAAGGTGATGAAACGTGCAGGAACATGAGTATAAAGCCAGAGATAAAACTGTCCGTAAGATGAACCGGGACGGGTTGACGGAGGAAAATCTGCAAACCGGGGAAACTGTCCGTGTCAGCCAGTGGGAACGGGAGGAACGGATCTTGCCGAAGCAGGCAGAAGATGTCCCCTTTTCCCGTTCTTCCAGAAATCCGGATGATCTAACAGAGAGAAAGGAACCCCGGAAGAAACCAAAGGATTCGTTGGAGGAGGAACAAGGAGAGATGATTCCTTCTTCCGTCAGTGATGACGGGGGCGTTTCATCCAGTAAAGATTTCGTTTGGCCATCCGACAGCCTGATTGCAGAGCATTGGACGGAAAAACCAGAGATGGAGCCAGACGGAGAACCGGAAACCGCTTCTTCAAGCCATGCAGGGATACGGGAGCAATCCTTCCGCTCCGGCAATATCCGGGGGCATCCGTCTGATACTTCTGCCTTTTTGGAATCAGTGGCGGAGACATCCCATCTGCGGAAGAAAAGGCTGGTGCAGGAGTATGCCAGAAAAGAGCGAGGAAAGCCGGAAGGAACTGATACTATGGAGGACTTCCGGGAAGAAATCAAAGGGAAAGTCAAACGGGAGCAGATCCAGAAAGAGCAGAAAAAGGCGGGACGCTTATCCTTTGGAGATGAAGATAACGGCATGGTGCGTGGAGCCGGTATGGGAATCTCAAAAAAAGCAGTTTCAGCGGCGGCAGGTTCCGCCGCTGTTTATGTTCACGGGAAAGCCCATGAAGCAGAACAGGAAAATGCTGCTGTGGAGGGGACACACCGGGCAGAGCTGATGGCAGAAAGCTCCCTCCGGTATACGATGCACCGGACAAGCCGTGGAATGCATAAGAGAAATGCCCGTCTGCAGGAATCCGAGTTCCTTGAGAAAGGAACAGGCCGTCTTTTGCATGAGACAGCACAGGAAGCCAGTGGAAAAACAGCGGGACAGGCAGCAAAAAACGCAGAGAAGGCAAAAAGGGGAATCCTGCAGAAATTCTGGCAGAAACGCCAATATCAAAAGGCATACCAGGCAGCGAAAAAAGGGAAGAAAACAGCGGCGGGAACAGCCAAAGCCACACAAACCATTGCGTCTAAAGCAAGGAGTATGGCTTCTTCTATTGTTGGAAAAAGCAAAGGTATCTTAGGAATTGTGGTAGCTGCCGGATTGTTTTTTGTAATGAGCGCCTCCCTTCTGGCAAGCTGCGGAGCTTCTATTCAGGGCGGTGCGGCTTCTACCATTGCCAGTACAACTTATGGGAGTACAGATGAGGATATTCATGCGGTGGAAGATGCTTATCTGGAACTGGAAGCGGCGCTGAATGAACAGATCAACAGCATGGAGAGCAGGCATCATGGCTATGATGAGTACCGCTATCAGATTGACGAAATCTCACACAATCCGTACCACTTGATCTCCTATTTTTCTGCAAAGTACGGGGAGTTTACCTATGAACAGGTAAAAGACGAGGTTGAGGAAATCTTTCAGCTCCAGTACAGCATTACTACGGAAAGTACCAGGGAAACTGTGACGGAAACAAAGATGGTACGAGTGGGAGAATCTCTGGGACAGGTTGTAACCAGCGGATACTGCAGTTGCTCCATCTGCTGCGGGCAGTGGGCCGGTGGCCCTACGGCAAGCGGTGTTTATCCTACGGCTAACCATACGATAGCCGTGGATGCCAGCAATCCCTTTGTCCCAATCGGCACAAAAATAGTGATGAACGGTGTGGAGTATGTGGTGGAAGATACAGGGGCTTTTGCCCGGTACGGAGTACAGTTCGATGTGTATTACAGCGATCATGCTTCTGCCTCAGCTCACGGACATCAGACATGGGAAGCCTATCTTGCGGATGACAATGGGAATCAGGAAGTAGAAGTGACTACAACGCAGGAAGTAAACCGGCTGGACGTAACGCTGACAAATCATGGGCTGGATGCCGTGCTGCGGGAATTGATGGACGAGAATGAGGAAGGACGGTATGACCTGTATAACACTACATACGGAAACCGGGATTATCTGTTTGATACGGAAACACTTCCGGGCGGAGGCGGTGACTTTGGCTACGAGATCCCGGCAGAAGCGCTGACGGATCAGAAGTTTGCCAACATGATCCATGAGGCGGAAAAATATCTGGGTTATCCCTATGTATGGGGCGGCAGTTCCCCATCTACCAGCTTTGACTGTTCCGGTTTTGTGAGCTGGGTGATCAATAACTGCGGCAATGGCTGGAATATCGGCAGGCAGACCACGGATGGATTGATGGGCTGCTGTTCGCAGGTTTCTCCGTCTGACGCAAAGCCGGGAGATCTGATCTTCTTCCAGGGAACCTATGATACGCCTGGAGCGAGCCATGTGGGTATTTATGTGGGCGACAATATGATGATCCATTGCGGGAATCCCATTCAGTATACAAGCATTGCGTCTGCTTACTGGCAGGAACATTTCCTGGCATTTGGACGGATTCATGGGTGATTATTGTCGAGTGACAATTATAACTGATAAAGTTACAAAAAAGATTGATAATTTACAATTAAAAATGATAAAAAGCTGTTCTGACAGAAAAGTGACAACTGGCTTGATAAAAACGGTAAGAAAATGACAATTATGTTTGATAATTAGGGGCTGTTACCAGAGCGCATATCTGTCGGCAAAAATAGTCCGGCATGACTGCATATAGGGTTCAGCTTCGCTTTTATATCGGACAGGTATTTTATCAAACATAATTGTAAAAGTTGTGCAAATTATTATCAGTCTTAATTGTAAAAGGACAATTATACGGGAAGGAAGGTGAAATAGATGAACCGAAAACTGCATCGGGTTCTGGAGGAAATCCGGAAAACGGAAAAGAAGATTGCCGAGTGGCAGGAACATTTAAAAGAACTGAAACTGTTGGCTGAACAGCTTGAAAATCAGGAGATCGTAAAAACTATCCGATCTATGAAGCTGGACAGCCACCGGATGTTAGAACTTTTGGAGGGGATTCAGGAGGGGACAGTCTCCATTCCCCTCCCGGCAGAAGAGCCGGAGACCGGAGATGCAGACAGAAAAGACGGCACAGAGCCGGACAGACAGGGTGAAGATATGGAAAAAATGGCGCAGAAAACAGCGCCGGAAAGTGAGGTTAGAAACCATGAGGAAATTTAAGAAATGGCTGATGGTTTTTGCTATGGCGGCAGGGGTACTTTCTTCCACCGCCATGACAGCTTTTGCCTATACGGGAGATACCGGACAGACGGAGACTACCGGGGAGGCTGCGGCAGGAGAGACACAGCCGGTAATCCCGGAGCAGACGGAAAGCGGGGAAGAGACAGAAGCGGCTGCCCAGGATGGTGCGGCAGAGGGAGCAGAAACTCCGTTTTCCATTCCTGGAAACGGAGAGGTGCTGGATGATAAGGCAGAAGATGGAACGAAAGAGTTTTTGACTATCCAGACGAAAAACGGCAATACCTTTTTCCTGGTATTAGACCGATCCAGTAATACGGAAAATGTCTATATGCTCTCCATGATCGATGAGAATGACCTGGCAGAATTTATGGATGAAACGCAAACGGAGGAGACACCTCAGGTAGTGATCCCGGAGACAGAGCCAACTGTGGCACCAGAGGAAGCAGAGACGGAAACAGTACAACCGGAAGAAGGCGGCATGAACATGGGAGCAATCCTAGCGATAGGGATTCTGGCGGCAGGTGCGATTGGCGCCGGTTATTATTTTAAAGTTGTAAAGCCAAAGAAAGAGGAAACCCAGGAGGATGGAGAGGACTTGGAGTTCTATGACGGCGGATCTTACATCAACGAAGATCAGGCAGAGGACGACGAGCCTGCAGATAAAGAGGACGAGGAAGAATAGACGCTCAGAAAAAAATCAGAAAGAAAGGACAGCCGGGAAACCGGCTGCTTTTTCTGTGGGCGGAAAGGAGTATTGGATGTATTTAGTATTAGGGGAAAAGCCCAGTGTGGCCCAGGCGTATGCAAAAGTGTTAGGGGCGAAGAAGCGGCAGGACGGCTATCTGGAAGGAAACGGCTGGCTGGTGAGCTGGTGCCTTGGACACCTGGCAGAGTATGTACCGCCGGAGGAATATGATGAAAAATATCGGAAGTGGGAATTTTCCGACCTGCCTATTCTCCCGGAGGAGTGGCGGCTTTCCGTAGCAAAAGATAAAAAGGCGCAGTTTACAGTACTGAAGAAACTGCTGAACCGGAAAGACGTGGAATATGTCGTCAATGGCTGTGACGCCGGACGGGAGGGAGAGCTGATCTTCCGGCGTGTCTATGAATTATCCGGAAGCCGTCTTCCTGTCAAGCGGATCTGGATCAGTTCTATGGAAGATACGGCAATCCGGGAAGGATTCGCGCACCTGAAGGACGGCGCAGAATATCAGAATCTTTATGGAGCGGCTGTCTGCCGTGCCAAAGCAGACTGGCTCATTGGGATGAACGCTACCAGGGCATTTACTACAAAATATTTTAAACGTCTTGTGGTGGGAAGGGTGCAGACACCCACACTGGCAATGCTGGTGGAACGGGGAGAGCAGATTTCCCATTTCCAGAAAGAAAAATATTATAACCTCCATCTGGACTGTGATGGCCTGGAGGTTGTCAAGGAGAAGATGTTTGATGTGGGGGAAGTGAAGCGGATAAAGGCAGCCTGTGAGGGCGGGATTGCCACGGTGGAATCCTGTGTGTCAGCAGAAAAGTCTGTCTACCCGCCGAAACTGTATGACCTGACCACGCTCCAGAGGGAAAGCAACCGCTATTATGGCTACACGGCAAAAGAGACACTGGACTTTACCCAGAGCCTTTATGAGAAAAAGCTGGTGACTTATCCCCGGACGGACAGCCAGTATCTGACGGAGGACATGGAGCAGACCGCACGGCAGGTCATTGCAATGGCGAGTGAAAAATATGGATTTTCCTCTGTGTATCCGCTGGAGCCTGATGTAAAGCGTACTATGGATAACAGGAAAGTCTCAGATCACCATGCGATCATCCCGACAGCAGAACTAAAGGGCATTGAGCTGCAGGAATTATCGAAAGGAGAACGGGACATCCTGCGGCTGATCAGTGTCCGGCTGCTTTGCGCCGGGGCGCAGAAGCACATCTTTCAGGAAACGGAGGTCCGGGTATCCTGCGCCGGGGAAATCTTTCAGGCAAAGGGAAAATCCGTTCAGGAAATAGGATGGAAAGCGATAGAAGCGGCGTTTCATGAACAGCTAGGAACAAAAAGCCGGACAGACGGGGAGCAGAAACCCATTCCTGCTGTGAAAGAAGGACAGACGTTTCAGCCTGTTACGGTAAGCGTATCCGAGCATTATACAACGCCGCCAAAGCCATACAGTGAGGATACCCTGTTATCCGCTATGGAAACTGCCGGCAATCAGGCATTTGAAGAGGAAACAGAGAAAAAAGGGCTTGGTACGCCGGCAACCAGGGCGTCCATTATTGAAAAGCTGGTATCTTCCGGCTATGCAGAGAGGAAAGGGAAACAGATTACAGCCACAAAGGATGGCGCTGACCTGATCTCGGTGCTGCCGGAGTATCTGCGGTCAGCCGCTATGACTGCCCAGTGGGAGAACCGTCTTCTCCTGATGGAGAAAGGGGAGCTTGAAAGCAGTGAATTTCTTGACGGCATTGTAGAGGTGATTGACCGGATGCTTCTGGAGTGCGGGGAACTGTCTGTGGAGGATCAGAACCGTTTTTACCCCAGAGAGAAGATCGGTGTCTGCCCGGTCTGCGGCAGTCCGGTCTATGAAAGCAAACGGAATTTCTTCTGTGGGAACCGGGACTGCGCCTTTGCCTTGTGGAAAGAGAACCGGTATCTGTCCGGTATGCGGAAAGTGCTGGACAAAAAGATGGCTGCGGAACTTTTGAAAGACGGACGGACGTATGTGCCGGATCTGTATTCCCAGAAGAAAGGCAGAACCTTTGCGGCATACCTGTGTCTGGACACGGAAGATGGGAGAGCCAGCTTCCGCTTGGAATTTCCGAAAAAGAAAAGAAAAGAAAACCCTCCCCGGCCGTGATCGGGGAGGGCGGAATTATACGAGAGGAAAGCCGGATTTTAAAATGGAGATCCAATCGCTTTTGGCGTATAGGAAACGGATCACAGTTACCTGGCTTTCTTTTACCACATAAAAGGCAAGATAGTTCTTTATCTGCACAAAGCGGATGCCCCAGGCAGCCAGCAGTTTATCCTCTACAACGGGATGGGTGAGAGGAAACGGCAGCAAGGCATTGATCTTGTGGTCGGTTTCCTCCAGGAGATCGTCAGCAGCCTGGGGATTTTTCAGGACAAACTCGATATAATCGGCAGCCTGGGAAATATCCCTTTCTGCGACGTTTGTGATATGCAGATGGTAGTCTGTCATCTGCGGCGGCTCCTTATCTCTGCCATTGCTTCAGAGAAGGGACGGGTTTTCCCGGAAGCCAGGTCATCCATTCCTTCCTGGAGAAGCCCGTATAACTCACAGCGGCCTGCGAGCCGTTCATATGCCTCAATGCTCATGACAGCAAGGTCGCCCTTGCCGTTTTTGGTAATGAAAACAGGCTCCGCATACTCATGGCAGAAGGTGGAAATCTCGTTATAGCTGTTGCGCAGATCTGCGCTTGATCGGATATTAGGCATAACAGCACCTCCTTTATAAAGAAATTATAACTGAATTTCTTTATATTGTAAACTGGAAAATCAGAAAAAGAACTTAGAGAAAGTAAGAAACAGTGCAGGAATTTGAACAATTATACAGGAGGGATTTACAATACATGGCGAAAATCAATGACATCCGTTTCCTGGCAAAGGAGACGGCAAAAGAAGTCAGCGGTTCCCCACGGGACTGGATGCGGTATCTGGATACAGCCTCCAGACTTTACCGCTATCCTTTTTCTGACACGCTTCTGATTCATGCACAGCGCCCGGACGCTGTGGCCTGTGCGGAGCTTGAAGTCTGGAATGAGAAGATGCGCCGGTGGGTGAACCGGGGAGCAAAGGGGATCGCCCTCATTGATGATACCGGGCCGAGGCGTATGCTGCGGTATGTGTTTGACGTATCAGACACCCATCCGGTGCGGGGCGGGAGGACGCCGTACCTTTGGCGGCTGAAGGAAGAACAGCAGGAGATGCTTCTGGATCATCTGACGGATACCTATGGACTGGGCGGGGAAGGGGCTTCTGACCTGCCTTCTGCGCTGCGGCAGATTGCGGAAGAAATGGCGCAAGACACGATCGAGGAAGCAATGGACGGGATGGCGTATGCGATCCCCGGAACATTCCTGGAGGGACTGGACGAGGATACGATCCGGGTGGAGTTCCGTACCCTTCTTTCCAACAGTGCCTTTTATACCCTGGCACGGCGGTGCGGTCTGGAACCAATGGAATACCTGGAGGAAGCGGATTTTTTTGGGATCACCGATTTTAATGATCTTTCTGTCCTGGCTTTTTTAGGAAATGCCACCAGCCAGCTTGTGGAGCCGGTACTTCGTGACATCGGGCGCACGATCCGGCAGACGGAACTGGAAGAATGGAAACAGCAGAAGGAAGTATCTCAGAAAAGTACGGAAAAAACGGTTGCAAAGGGACAAGAAGTATCTTATAATGAATTTAACACGTTAATTCGTGAAAGTAAAAATGATAAAGGAGGGGAAGCAAATGGAACTGACTTATCACCGCAAGGGAGATTACCTGTTTCCGAACCTGACGCTGACGGAAGAACCGCAGACCATCGGGAAATACGGGATGCTGAGGAGGACATATCTGAAAGAATACAAGAAGAATCTGTACCAGAGCCTGCTGATCAGCGGGAACCTGGACAGACACCTGAAGGAGATCGAGAAGTCCGCACAGGAGAGGATGGAGAACCTGATGGACGGTCTTCTTACAGCATATCCGGCACCGGACAAAGAGACCGATCAGATGGCTTGGACAGCCCACATGAACAATCTGACACAGATGGCGGAAGAAACCGTGCTGACGGAATTGGTATACAGCTAAATGAAGAAACAACAGAACAGGATTTGAGTGAAGCAGAGGAGATAGAAGCCTCTGCTTTATCTTTGCCTGAATTGCCTACGGCAGAACAGCAGATCCGCTCGATTGAGGAACGGCAGGCGGCTCTCTATGCCGGAGAGACAGCCATTCCTGCAGATGTGATTGATGAAGTGCTGAGACGTGGCGGCAACCGGGACAGGAGCCATCTGCGTATTATTTACAACTTCATGGTTGGGCAGACACCGGAGGAATACACGGATTTTATCCGCCGGGAGTACGGCACCGGCGGCATCGGACTTGTGATCGGAGGGAGGGAATATTCTGTCTGGTATGACGAACTGGGGATGCAGATCGCCCTGGGGCATACTGTCCACGACCGGATCCTGGATAAGTCTTTTCTATCCTGGGAAGATGTTGCCGGCAGGATTCATCAACTCTTAAAGCAAGGGGAATATGCGCCGCAGTCCGTATTAGATGCCGCCCGGAACAATGCTTTGAGAGAACATGCGGAAGTTTTGCTGTATATGGAACGGGATCTGGCAGAGGGCGTGGCGGAACTGGTCTTTGCGGATATGGAGCCGTTCCGTGGTGGATTTCCGGATATGGTGGAGAAAGTCAGCGCTTTGTTAGACCAGCCGGAGTATCTGGCGGATTTGAACGAGCGTCTGGCGGGACTGGCGGAAGCATATGAAACGGATAAGGATCTGATACGTTTTCCTTTCTACCGCCCTGACAGAGTGGCGGCTCAGTTCCAGAAATTTGCACAGGAAGCAGTTCCCTATCAGGCAAGGGAGGGGTTTGCATGGGAGGAGCATCCAGCATTTATTACCCAGGATGAGATTGACGCTTTCCTTACCAGGGGCGGTCCGTATTCCAATGGGCGGCTTTCCACCTATGCGTTTTTTATCCAGGATAAAACAGCGAAGGAAAAGGCGGAGTTCCTGAAAGGCCAGTATGGGATCGGGGGATGCAGCCATGCCCTGAGCGGTGCGGATCATACCCATGCAGATTATGATGGGAAGGGGATTAAACTCTGCAGAGGTGATTACTCTGCTCCAGAAGCTACGGAACTGCTGAAATGGCCCCAGGCAGCAAAGCGTATTCAATATCTTATCGACAGCGGACTGTATCTGAAAGCCGGGGATTATTCCCGTATGCCGGTTTATGAGCGGGAGGTTCTGGCAGGCAGGATCATTCACTTTTATCATCGTCTGCCAGATGAGATTGAACGTCCCTTTGAGATAGATCTGCTGAATGATGATGCAAGAAAACGTCTGCCGGAACTTCTGTCAGAGCCGGAGACGGCAGGGGAACTGGCAGCACAGATGGACGCCGCCCTTGCCGCTTTGCCCCTGGATTTTCCGCAGTATGACGAAAGGGCGGAAACCCTTTCGGTGATCCATGATTATATTGACGGAGCTTATACGATCTTCCCAGATCAGAAGCAAGACATTGAAGTGGGGACAACAGGACAGCAGTTGTCTCTTTTTGATTTTATGGGAGAAAGTATTCCGGAAGAAGCACAAGAGAGTGCGGTGGAACAGACGGAAGAAACACAGACAATTCCGGAAACAGTAACAGAGCCGGAAAATACAGAAGAAAAGCAGGATGCTGTTTATACTGCCGTTGAGGAGCAGATCACGGAAACTATGGAAAAAGCAGGGGTATCCTTTGACGTGCTTTCCCCGGAACAGGTGGAAGTGATCTATGCCGCTGCTGAAAATGGACAGGATATAACACCGGTATTAAACCCGGAGTTCTCCCCGGAACAGATGCAGTTGATCCTTGATATTTTAGAGCGTCTGGAGACAGACAGCCAGGCATTAGTGAAACAGGAACTGGAACATCTCACGACGCAGGTGCTGTCTTTGGACACGATTAATACAATCCGGCAGTATTACCATATCCCTTTGGAACCGGCAGAAAAAGAACCGGCTGCAGGAAAGCAGGAACCGGCGGTCAATTTCCATATCACAGATGACAGCCTTGGAACCGGGAGCGCAAAAGAAAAATTCCGTGCCAACATAGCTGCGATCCGTCTGCTCCATCAGATCGAGCAGGAAAGACGGACAACCGCCACGCCGGAAGAACAGCAGATTTTATCCCGCTATGTAGGCTGGGGCGGCCTGCAGGAAGCCTTTGAGGAGCGCAATGGAGCATGGTCAGATGAGTTTATCGAATTGTATACGGAACTTGATCCGGAGGAATATAAAGCGGCACGGGAATCTACTCTGAGTGCTTTCTATACGCCGCCGGTGGTCATTAAAGCCATGTATGAGGCATTGGGAAATATGGGACTGGAGAAAGGAAACGTTCTGGAGCCGTCCTGTGGAGTCGGAAATTTCCTTGGCCTTGTACCGGAGAGCATGGACGGCCTGAACATGTATGGCGTGGAACTGGACAGCATTTCCGGCAGGATCGCAAAGCTGCTTTATCCGGAAGCGGAGATCACTATCAACGGATTTGAAAAGACGGAGTTTCCGGACGGCTTCTTTGATGTGGCAGTCGGGAATATTCCCTTTGGCGGGTATAAGCTGTCAGACCGGCGCTATGACCGGCAGAAGTTTTTTGTCCATGATTATTTTATCGCAAAGACCATTGATAAGGTACGTCCTGGCGGTGTGATCGCCTACGTCACTTCAAACGGTATGAGCGGCGGAACCATGGATAAGCGTGATGGGAAAACCAGGGAATATATTGCACAGCGGTGTGAGCTTCTTGGAGCAATCCGGCTTCCGAACAATGCGTTCCAGGCGAATGCAGGGACAAAGATGAATACGGATATTCTGTTCCTGCAGAAACTGGGCGCTCCCCGGATACTTGGGAAGGAACAGCCGGAGTGGGTACAGACGGATGAACTTTTACGGGAGGAGTATACCAATGACAGAGGGGAGACATCCCATAACATTGTCACTGTCAACCGCTATTTCCAGAACCATCCGGAGATGGTGCTGGGGGAACAAAAGATTGTGTCCGGCCCCTATGGGCCACAGCTTGTCTGCCAGCCGATTGCGGGGGCAGACCTGGGAGAGCAGCTAAGGGAGGCAGTCAGCCATATCCACGGCACAATCACAGAGATAGAGCTGGAGGATTCTGATTTAGAAGAGATCGAGACCTCCATACCTGCAGATCCGTCCATTAAAAATTTTAGTTTTGCCAATGTGGACGGCATGGTGTACTATCGGGAAAATTCCCGGATGAATCGGATGGAACTGCCTGCCATGACAACAGAGCGTGTCCTGGGGATGATTGAACTGCGTGACTTGACACAAGAGCTTCTGCAGTGTCAGTTGGAGGATGGCAGTGACGATAAGATACACAGCCTTCAGGAGAAACTGAATCAGGCTTACGACCGTTTCACTGGAAGATATGGCCTGATCAGCAGCAATGCAAACAAGCGTGCCTTTTCTCAGGACAGCAGCTATTGCCTGTTATCTTCTTTGGAAATCCTGGATGAAAGTGGAAACCTGAAACGGAAAGCGGATATATTTACCAAACGGACAATCCGAAAACCAGAGACAGTGACTTCCGTGGATACTGCCAGTGAAGCCTTAGCTGTGTCGATTGGAGAGCGTGCGAGAGTAGATGTACCGTTTATGGCGGAACTGTCCGGAAAAACAGAGGGAGAAGTGACAGAAGAGCTGGCAGGAGTGATCTTTAAAAACCCGGTGACGGAAAGATGGGAAACCTCAGATGAATATCTGTCCGGCAACGTGCGGGAGAAGCTGGCGACGGCGAGAACCTTTGCGGAGAACCACCCGGAGTATGAGGTTAACGTGCAGGCACTGGAACGGGTGCAGCCGAAAGATCTGGATGCGTCAGAGATTGAGGTGCGCCTGGGCGCTACATGGATTGAGCCGGAGTACATCACACAATTTATGGGTGAGACGTTTGGTACGCCGGATTATCTGCTGGGACGGCAGATCGAAGTCCGGTATGCTCTGGTCAACGGCCAGTGGAATGTGAGCGGAAAAAATGCAGACTACCGAAATCCCCGTGTAACTGCCACTTATGGGACACAGCGGGCAAACGCCTACCGGCTTTTGGAGGACGCACTGAACCTGCGGGATACAAAGATTTATGATACGGTGCAGGAAGATGGCACGGAAAAGAGAGTCCTCAATAAGAAAGAAACCATGCTGGCACAGCAGAAACAGGAGATGATCCGGGAGGAATTTAAGGAATGGATCTTCCGGGATATAGACAGGCGTGAGACGCTTTGCAGGAAATATAATGAGCTTTTTAATAGTGTCCGGCCCCGTGAATATGACGGCAGTCATATCCGGTTTGTCGGCATGACACCGGAGATCACTCTGATGCCTCATCAGAAAAACGCCGTTGCCCATATCCTTTACGGGCATAATACCCTGCTCGCCCATTGCGTGGGGGCAGGCAAGACGTTTCAGATGATCGCCGCCGGTATGGAGAGCAAACGGCTCGGACTGTCACAGAAAAATCTGTATGTCGTGCCGAATCATCTGACCGAACAGTGGGGCAGCGACTTTTTGCGGCTGTATCCAAACGCCAATGTGCTTGTGGCTACGAAAAAGGATTTTGAACCTGCGAACCGGAAGAAATTCTGTTCACGGATCGCTACGGGGGATTATGATGCAGTCATCATTGGTCACAGCCAGTTTGAAAGGATTCCTCTGTCAAGGGAACGCCAGGCAATGTCTATTGAAAAACAGATTGATGAGATCACCATGGCTATCGAGGAGGCGGCAGAGCAGGAGGGAACCCGCTATACTGTAAAACAGATGGAAAAGACCAGAAAAAACCTGGAGATGAAACTGGAGCGGCTCAATGACCAGACCAGGAAAGATGATGTGGTCACGTTTGAACAGCTTGGCGTTGACCGGCTGTTTGTGGACGAGAGCCATTTTTATAAGAACCTTTTTTTGTATACAAAAATGAGGAATATTGCGGGGATCGCACAGACAGACGCACAGAAAAGTTCTGATATGTTTGCAAAATGCCAGTATTTAGACGAGATTACCGGCGGGCGAGGAGTGACTTTCGCTACAGGAACGCCTGTCTCAAACAGTATGGTGGAGCTTTACACAATCATGCGTTACCTGCAGTACGATACCCTTCAGGAGATGGGCCTGGGGCATTTTGATTCCTGGGCCGCCGCTTTTGGAGAGACAGTGACGGCGATTGAGTTATCGCCGGAAGGGACGGGCTACCGTGCAAAAACACGGTTCGCCCGTTTTTTTAATCTTCCGGAACTGATCGCCCTGTTTAAAGAATCCGCTGATATTCAGACGGCGGATATGCTGAATCTCCCTGTGCCGGAGGCAGAGTACATCAATGAGGTATTGAAACCCAGTCCGGAGCAGGAAGATCTGGTTAGTACCTTTGCTGACCGGGCAGAAATGGTACGCTCCGGCGCTGTGGAACCACGCGAGGACAATATGCTGAAAATTACCAACGACGGGCGTAAGTGCGCACTGGATCAGCGGCTCATCAACGATATGCTCCCGGACTACCCGGACAGCAAGGTAAACCGTTGTGTGGAAAATGCCTTTGACATCTGGCAGGAGACAGTCCAGAACAGGTCTACACAGCTCATCTTCTGTGACCTTTCCACACCGAAAAATGACGGCTCTTTCAATGTATATGATGATGTGCGGGAAAAGCTGGCGGCAAAAGGGATTCCCAGGGAGGAAATTGCTTTTATCCATGAAGCCGGGACAGAGACAAAGAAGGCAGAACTGTTTGCAAAGGTACGCTCCGGGAAGGTGCGTATCCTGATCGGCTCCACGCCAAAACTTGGGGCGGGAACGAATATTCAGGACAGGCTGATCGCTCTCCATCATCTGGACTGTCCCTGGAAGCCGGCGGATCTGGAACAGCAGGAGGGACGTATTCTCCGGCAGGGAAACCAAAACCAAAAGGTGAAGATCTTCCGGTATGTGACGGAAAATACTTTTGATGCATACATGTGGCAGATTTTGGAGAATAAGCAGAAATTTATCAGCCAGATCATGACTTCAAAAAGTCCAGTCCGAGCCTGTGAGGACGTGGATGATGCAGCCCTGTCTTATGCGGAGATCAAGGCCCTTGCCACAGGAAATCCCTATATCAAGGAAAAGATGGATCTGGATATTCAGGTGAGTAAGCTGAAGCTGATGAAAGCGAACCATACCAGCCAGAAGTACCGCCTGGAGACGGATATTGCAAAGAATTATCCCATGCAGATCACAGCGGCGAAAGAACGGCTGGAAGGGCTGAAGGCGGATGCCCAGGCGGTAAAGCCATTGTTGGCAAATGGGAAAGAAGAATTTTCTATGACCATCGGAGGTAAGGCTTATACCGACAGGAAAGAGGCAGGAACGGCGCTGATCGCTGCCTGTGCAGGATTAAAAGCCGTGAAAACTTCCGGACAGGTCGGGGAATTTTACGGTTTCCAGATGAGTGCGGAGTTTGACAGCTTCAACCAGAAATATATGCTGACGCTGAAACGCCAGTGCAGCTATAAGGTTGAAGTCGGGAAGGACACCCTGGGAAATTTGCAGAGGATCAGCAATGCTTTATCTGGGATTGAAAGGAAAGTGGCAGAGACACAGCAGAAATTGGAAACCCTGCAGCAACAACTGGAGACAGCGAAAGAGGAAGTGGCAAAACCATTTGAAAAGGAACAGGAAATGGCGGAAAAGTCTGAGCGGCTGGCAGAACTGAACGCTCTTTTGAATATGGATGAGAAGGGCCCTGCTGAAGCACTTGGTGCAGAAGAAGTGACGGAGGCAGCGGATCAGCCGAGAAGCCCTGTGAATTACGCCGGAAGGGTGGCGGACGAAACGATTGTTGCGGACAGCCCCCGCAGGCCATCGGTTCTTGGAAAGCTGAAAGAAGCCCAGGAGCGGATTGCAGCCGGACAAAAGAAGCAAGAGAAAATCCATAGGAAACTGGAACCGCAGTTATAAAAGAGCGGACTGTTAATAAGAACATGATCCTGCCGGGAAACCGTCAGGATTTTAAGGAGATTACTGTGAAAGAAAGTAGAGGACAGCCAACAAATGGCGTACTTTAATAAGCTGTCTTATGGCAGCCTTTGAAAAATTATTATTTTGAAAAGCTAGGAAGCTAATTGTGATTCGGAAAGAATTCCTTCTCTGATGAGCAGTTTCTTAGCCTGTTTGATAGCCTTTTCCTTTTGCTTTTCTTTCAAAGGTTCAGGTATATCAATCTTGTATAAATCGGTCGGATTCCACGCTTCACCAGTGGACAGCATCTGATAGATAGCAGTGAGAATCATCCGGGCGATGGCAATAATGGCTCGTTTTTTACCACGGCGCTTCATAATACGTTCATATTTCTGTTTATAGTAAGGAGACTTGTCGGATTTCACGGCTGCATGAGCGACTTGCACCAATGCAGGTTTGAGGTAGACACCGGCACGTGTTATCCTGACAGATTTCTTCTTACCAGCAGATTCATTGTTGCCGGGAGTCAGTCCTGCCCAACAACAGAGGCGTTTGGAATTAGAAAACGGAGTCATATCGGTACCAATCTCGGAGATAACAGTAATTGCACTGTTACGGTCAACACCTGGAATGGTACACAGTAACTGGACAGCATTTTCATAAGGGGCAATCAAAGAATCAAGCATAGTGTCTATATCATTGATTGTAGATGTGATATAATCCAGATGTGCGCGGACGAGGCGCATACGGTATTTTTGGGAATCGGTCATCTGATACCCTTCGATGGATTCAATGACACTGTCAGACTTTTTCTTTAGGGAACGGAGAAGTCTGGAAGCTATTTCTTCGTGGTTGATGGAATTGTCGGATCGTTCAATCAGGTAGTCAATAACAGATGTAGCTGATTTCCCAAAGATATCGGAAACAACCGAATCTAATGCGACATTACAGACAGTAAGCGCATTCTGATATCTGTTCTTTTCGCTGGTACGGCAGGAAGTCAACTTGTAACGATATCTTGTGAATTCACGCAAGATACGGATTGGTTTACAAGGGATATAGCTCCCAGGAACCAGACCTAATCGAAACAAATCCCCAATCCATTTGGAATCTTTTGTATCATCCTTGTTACCTTTGACTGCTTTTACCCATTTGGGGTTGGCAATAGTGACGTTGATATCGTCTTCCAAGAGATTGAATACAGGAACCCAGTATTTACCGGTAGATTCCATACAGACATCCCGACATTGGTTTTCAATCAGCCAATTTTTGAATTGCAGGATCGAATTGTTGAAGGTGGAGAAACGTTTCTTTTGGTAAGAAGGTTCTACTCCGGAAATGGTTTTAATGATTGTGGCAACGAGAAAAGATTTGTGAACATCGACGCCACAGCAGGTTTGATAAACAACTTTCATGGTCAAAACTCCTTTCAAAGTGAGATAAAGAAGCCATTGACTGCTCCACCACACATTTAACAGAGAAGTTAAAACAATTCTTACTGTACGGTCTAAAAGAGCCACTTATTTGTGCTTGAAAGATGGAACTCACACTGATTATTATGCTGTCTAAAACCGAAGAAAGTCTTTACGACTCACCTCCCCGTGCTTTGTAGTATAACTTCTTTAACAATTATTTTATCAGTAACGTGGGGGATTAAAAGACTTTCATTACTATTTGTGCCGCCGACTTGGCGGCGGAATGGAGATTATTATGGCAGAAAAAGACAGAAATCAGAGAATGAAAGAAATTACGGAACGGTTGGAGCAGGGTGTAAAGGATATATTCACATCAGAGATGTATGCGAATTATCTAAGGACTATGTCACAATTCCATAGCTACAGTTTTAATAATACTCTGTTGATCCACTTGCAAAAGCCGGAGGCAAGCCTGGTGGCAGGGTATCAGACCTGGCAGAAAAAATTCCATCGACAGGTAAGGCGGGGAGAAAAGGGAATACAGATCATTGCCCCGGCACCGATCCGGACACGTGAGGAAATAGAAAAAGTCGATCCGGCGACCATGGAGCCGGTGTTGAAGCCGGACGGAACCCCGGAAATGGAAGAAGTGGAGTACACCATTCCACGTTTCCGTGTTACCACAGTATTTGATGTTTCCCAGACAGAGGGGGAACCTTTGCCGGAACTGGAGACACCGGAACTGCTGGGCAGTGTGGAGAATTATGAAATATTTATGCGGGCAATCCGGGATATTTCTCCGGTGCCGATCCGCTTTGATGAAATTGAAAGCGGGGCAAAGGGATATTACAGCAGTGTGGATAAGGAAATTGTAATCCAGGAGAGCATGAGCGAGAGCCAGACCATGAAAACCGGTATCCATGAAGTCACCCATGCAAAACTCCATGACCGTGACATTATGGAGGAAATGGACGAGAAAAAAGACCAGATGACCAGAGAGGTAGAGGCAGAGAGCGTGGCATATACGGTCTGCCAGTATTTTGGACTGGATACGTCAGACTATTCCTTCCCCTATATTGCCGGGTGGAGCAGTGACAGGGATATGAAAGAACTTCGCTCTTCTATGGACACAATCCGCAGGGTTTCCGGAGAATTTATAGACCAGATGATGAACAGGATGCAGGAAATCCGGCGGGAAGCGCAGCGGCATCAGGAGAACGCCCTGTTTGAAGAACCGCAGGACAGATATGGGATTTACCAGCTTCGTGAGGACGGTGACGGAGCTGCCTACCGTTTTATGGGAATGGCGTACCTGCAGGCAGAAGGAATGGCGGTGGATGGCGCTGATTATCAGTTTGTTTACGGAGATGAGCTGCAGGAAGGAGATACACTGGAAACCCTATATACAAAATTTAATATGGATCATCCGGCAGATTATACGGGGCATTCCCTGTCGGTGAGCGATGTGGTGATTCTGAAAAAGGATGGGGAGCTGACCGCCCACTATGTGGACAGCTTTGGGTATCAGGAGCTGCCGGAGTTTGTACAACAAAGACAAAAGATTCAGGAAATCCAGGCAGAGCAAAAGACATATCCGCCCCTTTACCTGTCGGATCTTTCCTATGCTTCGGAGCATGAAAACGCAGATGCGTATCTGGATTCCCGGAAGCTGAACCTGGAATGTAAGCAGGCGATTGAAGCGTCGATTGGCAGCCATTTTGACGGATACCATCTGGAACAGAACGCTGCGGCTGATGTGGTGGAGGCATACGGAGCAGAGAGAGTATCGTTCGTTCTTGCCTGTACTGTCCAGCATCTCAGATCCGACGGGCGGTTTTCAAAAGGAACAAAAGAATGGGCGGATGGATTTATCATTCCGGAGAATTTCAGCCGTGGCATGGATCTCAATGCGGATTATATTGTAACGAGCCATCCCGCAGTGCTGGACGGATTTATTGGCCTTGCCCGGAAAGAAATGGGGGAGCAGGAACGGGAGAAAGAAAAACCGGTGGAACAGATCAACCCGCAGACAAAAGGACTTCTGGTGGAGGGGCATTTTGGCACATGGCACACGGCAGAAGAGAGGGAAATCGCCGGAGAAACTTTCTTCCGGATGGAGCATGACGAATATGGTGATACCGTGGCAGGAATTATCATAAATGCAGACGGAAAGCTGGTAGCAGAGGACTTGGAACATGGATTTGATACCGGCGCTATGGAAGCGATTATGGAGTATTTGTATGAGAAAGTACCAGAGCCATTTATGAAACAATTCTATGTGGTAAATGACGCTTATGGGATAACCACAGAGCCGGAGTATCAGTTTTTCCCTACCCTGGACGAAGCCATTAGTGCTTATCATCAGCTTCCAAATCATCTGGAGAAACATTTAGGCATGGAAAGTGCTGAACCGGTTCCGTCAAGGATGACATTGCTAAAATGCAGAAACGGGATCGACCAACTGGAAGATATAGAAAAAAGTTCTCTCAGCGGGAAGTGGATAAATCAGGAAGTGGCACAGGCGCAGAGAAAAGCAGAGCTTTATCTGGATAACAGGGATACCGAAGTTGCTTATTGTCTGGGTGATGTTCAGCGCTATTTCTTTATCCAGACAGGGACAGAAGGGTATGATTATACAATTTATGACGCCGGTTTTAAAGAGATTGACGGAGGGATCTTTGATAATATGGATGTTTCCATGGAAGAGGCGGTTACGCAGATCCTGGACGATTATGGGCTTGCGCAGGAAAGACGTGAGGTGATTGATTGTGAAAATTTCCTGGATAAAGTACAGGAAGCAGAAGTTACCAACGAAACAATACAGATGGCAAAGCCGTCTTTCCAAAATCCACGGACACTGGCGGAGGAACTGGATCAATTCCAGTACGACAATGATTTTTATGAATTTCAGGATCAGGTGGAAAACCGGGAGACACATATAAAAGAGATTGAAGAATTGATCTGTGACGGGAAAACGAATGTGATCCAGGGATGGCTTCAGAATTATATAGAAGAAAACAACGATCAGGAAAATATTTTACGTGCAGAACAATTATTGAGGAAAATTCAGCAGATGCCGGCAGGTATTGAAGATGTTCCGCCCATAGAGGAAGCAAAGATTACATTTTATGCTGCAGAGTGCATGGAGTTCCCGGTTCTTGGAGAATACCATGATAATCTGACGCTTGCGGACGCTTATGAGAAATACAAGGCGATTCCCTCTGAACGGATTCATGGAATAAAAGGGATTGGCTTTCGCCTGGAGGATGGAAGTATGTATGATGGGGAATATGAACTGATGCGAGGCGGAGTGATTTCAAAGGATTTGATAGACCTGATTCCTCATTATAAGGAAAGTCCCCTTGTGCAGAAAGCCGTCAGCGACCTGGAAACTATGCTTTTAATGGATAGACAGGAGGAGGCAGAGAAACATCAGTCAGCGGGCCGTAAGATAGATACCGGAGAGAAAAACAGGCAGCCGGTAAAGCAGAAAACCGGTGCAAAACAGTCGGTCCTGCAGGCACTTAAGGAACGCCAGGAAAGGATAAAATCTCAAAATCAAAAAACACTGCAGAAAACAGAAAAGAAAACCCAGGGGCGGAAGAAAGGAGAGCCGGAATTATGAGAGTAAGATTTGAGGAAGATGAGATGTTTGTAATGGCAATGTTTAAAAAGGAGAACCGTCTTGCGACAATGCAGGAGATACGCAGAATATTGCCTTTTATTCAAGAGGACGGGGAAATGCTGACGCTGGTTAATCATACTCTGGAAAAAATGGAGCAGCTTACGAACCAGGAATTTGCGGCAATAGATCTGGAGGATTACCAGCAGGACACTGGGGAGGAACCATAATGGAGATCAATCAGTTTGCCTTATACCAACTGAAGAATATCCCGGAAAACAGAATGATCCGTTTCCGCTCCTATAAGACGCTGCAGGAGGAACATATTCAGGTGCGTTTTGAGAATTATGAGCAAACGTATCTGGGACGCATGAAACCGGGGGATACACCTGAGAAGATCCGCAGGAGACTGGAAGAGCAGCCGCCCCGATTTTCTTCCTGTCATTCTTTAAGCGTCAGCGATGTGCTTGTCCTCAACTGCCAGGGTGAGGTTACATCCTATTATGTTGAGAAAGAAGGATTTGTGGTGATTGCCGGATTCTTGCGGCTTGGCTCTTCCAGTGCGCTGATTTCCTATGATACTGCAGATTTCCATATTGAAGGGAAGGCGGGAAGCTGGCTTGCCTATGACAGTATCATGATAGACGGGCGGGAGTTTTTCCTGATGGAACACACCACTTATGGGGCGCAGGGAGCGAATGTGGTTTTGGATGCGGATGGAAAGATCGTGGCAGATAATGTGTTTCATGGATTTGATGAGACGGTAAAACAGCAGATCCGGGAATACATGAATCCACAGGTGCAGACTCCGGAGACGGATAAGAAAAGGATGGAAAAGCCGGAAATGGAGAACTGGCAGAAATCTTACGAAAATGGAGAATATCTGCGAAGCGCTGAAATGACAGAAGAACAGAATTATAACATGATTGACGGGCGCATGAACAATCTGCCAGGCAAGCCCCGGAAGATTGGAGGAAGGATTTCTGTGCTGGATCGGCTTCATCTGAAGCAGGCTGAGATTGCCAGAAGGAGCGGGAAGTCTGTGCCGCAGATGGCGGCAGAAGAAATGGAACGGAGAAGAAAATAAAGAAGAGGAAGATGTTTGCTTATGTATGGCAGGCATCTTCCTCTTTTAAGTGCTTGAAAGTTTCCGCAACACGATCACGGAATTAGATATAGCGAAGCTGACCGGAAAAGTCAATCCTGTAAAACCTCATAGGTAGGAGCGTGCAAAACATAGAAGCCACAGCCCCTATTCAGCACTTCATTCTAAGAATAGACATCCAGTTGTCCGGAAATCCCATGAGGGCTAAAATATCTTCTCCAGGAGCTTGTTTTTTCAAACAGGCTTTCAATTCATAATAAAAATTCCGGAAATCTTCTTTATCCAATAGATATTTCAAAATAATGACTTCTGAGAAAAGATCATTTTTTCCCATTTGATAGCGTCCGCTGACTTGAGGGATATGTAGTTTCTCATGTATGCCGGTATCGGTAATACTGTCTTTTGTCCTATAATTGAAAAAGCGATCTCCATGTGCACATACATTCCGGTGCTTTGTCATGATAGAAAGAAAAGAGTGCATATCTTTCCGCCCGATTTGATTAAAATCGTTGCAGACTTTAATGGGGACAGAGGCTTTTAAATAATCAAACATATGTGAAACCTGTCCCAGTGTTAAAACCTGTATCATGATCCATAGCGGAACATTATGGTGCTTCGATTTATAATGATTGATATAAGCGTATTCGTTATTCCGTTTTAACTGATACTGGAAAATGCTGATGAGCTTCTGTATCTTTTTTTGTGTTGAACCGGTAATCATGTAATGGGATAAGGATAAGTATTCTTTCTGATCTTCCCCGTATGTGGCTGAAAAATGGTAAGCAAGGGAAGATTTTACACTGTGTTCAGCGATAAGAATATATTTCAGGAAAATGCTGCGCAGCTCATTATCAAATTGATATAAACGGTAGATGTCATCAAAAGTTGTCCCATCAATGTACTTACCGGTGGTTGGATTTTTAAAAGTATCTTTATATCCGGAGATAAGAGAAAAATAGCTTGTCTTTAATAAGATACGTCTGGCAGTATCCATGTCTTCTATGGTTAGATTTTTTTCGTCCTGTAAAAACAAAAGCAACTCTTCATATGTCTTAAAAGGCTTTGCCATTTCTTCACCTCTTATCGCTGAAAATAACGAAAGGCCCCCGCAGGAGCCTTCCGGACTGGAGGCTTCACAAGTTTCTCCAGTACGATCACTGAACTAAATATAGCAAAATCGGCATGAAAAGTCAATCCCGCAAATTCAGTTCTTTTTTCATTATATGCCGGGGCTTGATAAAAAATACAACTGCCACCAGGCTTCACAAGTTTCCACAGAACGATCGTATGGGACTATAACAGGAGCAAAGTAAAAAATCAATCCGGACAACAGATGTTTCTTGCATTTTCTCTGTTCAGCAGGAAAGGCAGGTGTTACAATATCTACCAGATAAAATTTATAAAGGAAGTGTATCACATTGAGAGACAGCGAACTGGCCGGGAAAGTCCATTCTGCGGTTTATCACCAATGCCAGCGGCGGGGATACGCCGCACCTGTGGATGTACTGATGGAGATCGGCGTACTGCCAAAACAGAAATATGAAGAATGGCGTTATGGAAAAATCCCGTATCTGGAGCAGGTATGCACCTGCAATCTCAGGCAGCTTTCCGCAGTTATGGGCCAGATCCGCAGATATGCGCAAAAGACAGGGTTGAAGCCGTCTTTTTGTTACTACAAGCGGTGGGGTGTAAAGAAAAAGCATGGACATAAGCAGGTGATCCCGCTCCGTTTCAGTAAAAGCGGAAAGCCGGAAATTGAGCGTGCCTATGCCACACATTATGTGGACAGTAAGCGGATCGAACAGTTGAAGAAGGAAGCAGAGAACAGGCACATGAAGTGAGATAATGTCATTCCATGTGCCTGCGGCATCATATTAATGGGAGGGGTTCAGAAACGTATCTCTGCTTTTTCCTGTGTTTCCTGCCGGGAGTGATCACGCCCCATAAATGATCGTATATTTGTACGGACAGTGTTCAATTCTTTTTCATATTCCCGGAGATTCCGATACGCATCTTTCTGGCTGGCCTTTCGTGCGGTCAGCTTTTCTTTTTCTTCTTTCAATAATTTCATAGACGGCAATTTTCCATCCGTGGACTGTTCCTTCAAAAATTTCCGGGCGCTCTCATAGAGAGTAAGTTCTGCAGAGTGTTCCTGCCTGAACTTTTTCTTATTCCTGCTGTTGATGAACTGACGGTAAATGGATTTGTTTGCCAGATATTGCCCGGTGTAGTGGATTTTTTCATTGACCTGCTTCAGCTTTTTTTCCGTGGAACGGAGCGCTTTCCTCATACCAGTGGCATGGCGTTTTGCGTCTTCATAAGCTGATTCCAGATCCTCTGCTGTATTATAGCCATGTTCCTGAATATAGGCAACAGTCCTTGCCATCCGCTGCAGATTGGATAGCTTCGCTTTCTGCGCATAGGCGGCGCTTTGCTGCGCCCTGGCACAGTTCTGCAGATCGGCCACGAGCCGGAGATCGGATTTGATAAAAACAAAGTCCGGCAGTTCACTCGGTATAGTATTTTGATGAGTATCTGCAGGACGCTCCGGCTCAGGATGCCGATGCTGTTCCTGTCTTGCGTTTTTCTCCCACAGAGAAAGAAGATATTCTTTTTCATAATGGCTCCCTAGGTTCCTTCCGGTGATATACTTCTGCCGGTCCGGGTGGAGATAGCTGAGCCGGCCCCGGCTGACCTTGAGTGAAATATTATATTTTTCTCTCAGAACTTTTTGAAAATCTTCCAGGGAATGGACAGCGACAGAGACTTCCTCAATGGCTCTCCGGAGCTGGTCTTTCTGCGTCTCAAATTTTGTCTTCCGTGGCGTAACACCATCTGCAAGCATCTTCCGGTTTAACTCATTCATCTTTTTCTGTCCCCTGCGCCGTGCGTGATATTCCCGGTCGGTGATTTTCTTCTCTGCAGGAGAGAGCAGATCTACCTGGTGCAGACCTTCCCGATGGCATAGATCCATTACATCCTGTTTTAGATAAGCAAGATAATTGTTTGTGAGATGATGTTTATATCCGGCACGGGAATCGCAGGAACGCTCCATAAAGCCACGACGTTCCACCTCATATTTTCGTAGACTGTTAATCACAATATGCACATGGATATTGCCGCTTTCGTTATTTCCGTCTGTGTGGGTGCAGACTAAAGCTTGGTGTCCGGGGAAATTTTTGCTGGCATATTCTATACCGAGCTGCTGTGCCCGTTCTCCGGTCAATCCATTGTCTGCCGCATCTTTCGGATCGAAACTAAGAATATAATGATGGGATTTGATTTCATCAAAGGTCTGATTTTTACGATACTGAGCGTTCAGTTCCTTACATTCCATATCAAAAGTGAACGGATCGCAGTTTATGCCGTCCAGATAAAATTCCTCACGTGGGATCATCCTGCCGCTTTCATCAAGGACGGGTTTCATGGCGACTTCATCATATTGGAACATGAGATAGCGCTGAGCCTCTCCATAATCCGCATTTTTACTGGTGATATGTTTCAGGATGGCCATGAGCGGCAGCTCCTTTCTGTATGGAAGAAAGTTCCGCAGAGAGGGAGTGGAGATCTCCCGCCATTTTTAAAACTTCATGTTTCATTTCAAAAATATCTGCAATGCCCTGTTGAATATACTTTCGCATTTCCTGAGAATGGATACCGCCGCTATTAAAGTACCGTGCGATCTGGTTCAAATTGCTGCCGATTTTTCCAAACTCTCCGATCAGTTTTTTCAGCTCAGGAAGATCTGCCACAATCTCATAAGTGATCTTTGGAGGCTTCCCGGTGATGACTTTCCTTGTGTACTCGGCCAGCGGAAGAGAAGCGTTTTTTGCATTGGAAGAGATAATCTCATATTCTGTATCTGTCAGGCGCAGCATGATCTGGTGATTTCGTTTCAACTCTTTATGTTTTTTGGGACGTGCCACTTGCTGTTTCCTCCTTTGAAAATAACCTTATAGAAATAAGCCTATTGGAATATCTTTGTGGGAAGAGAAATCCGTAATTAAAAAAATTACGCTGCGACTGATAAGGAGCTATAACAGCATATATGGAAATATGCGTTATTCGAGGGTATGGGGAGCGAAATCCTCATCAAGTTTGCCAAGAAAGAAAAAGTCACGAAGTGAGTTTTGAGTAACGCAGGCGAAACTTGCTCTGAGAGAGTGTCTCTATAATAAAGCCAAATTGAGAGAAAAGTTGGGAAGCCTTTCCTTATGCATCAAACATTTTATGAAAGACACATTCGAGTTTTATCTCAAGCTGTACGAAAATAATTATCGGTACTGTTCGAGGTAAGTAAAAATGAAATCTAGCCAATATTACTGACAGGCTGTTGACTCTGGTATGGAGCGGCAGCCTGTTTATTTTTCTTTCATCATGTTCTCCTGTGAAAATACTGTTGAATTCTTTGGAATAGGAGTTAAAATAGCTTGCTTTCAAAAAATAAAACCCTTTGTAATAGAAAAAATATTGCAGAATACGTCTTATAAATGTAAAATTCACTTTTGCTTTTCCACATTATTAACTATAAATGAGCAAGTTCGTGATTTTGCATAAAAGAAAGACACCTCGATTCCGTGTGTTGTATAATGAAAGTGCCTAAACAAACATTTGCAACATTTACGAAAGAAGGTGTCTCTCGCAAATACTATACATCATTCCTCATTCATATACAACCAGTTTAAAAAATTAAACTTATGCAAATTTTATTCGAACCGAGTAATAAACCATCTTATGAGTATCCTAATCAGTATTTTCATTTCAGGATACCATGGAAAAACCACGGACTTTGCTAAAAACAGTTCCTGTCACAGAACTATGATTGCCCATTTCCTCAATTCCGGAAAATGGGATGATTCATTACTTTCAGATACGTTAAAATGCTCTGTCATTGAGATTATTTATTCAGAAGCAGCACGCACCGGAAAGCCTGTTTTCTGTATTGTGGACGATACGATCGCTTCAAAGACAAAGCCTTCGTCACAGGCTTTACATCCCATTGAAGATGCGTATTTTCACCAATCCCATTTAAAGGGAAAACAGGATTACGGGCATCAGGCAGTTGCTGTTATGCTTTCCTGCAATGGCATTGTTCTGAACTATGCTTTTGTAATGTACAATAAGTCAATTTCCAAGATTGACATTGTACAAAGCATTGCAAAGGAGCTGCCTGTTCCACCGGTAATGTCCTATTTTCTTTGTGACTGCTGGTATGTTTCTGAAAAGATAATCAATACCTTTGCACAGAGGGGGTTCCATACCATCGGTGCTTTGAAAACAAACCGTTTGCTGTATCCATCGGGAATGAAAAAGAAACTTCGTGAACTGGCCGTCGAATTGTCTGTTACACATCGTGAATTTGACCTTGTGACAGTCAAAAAACGAAACTATTATGTGTACCGGTACGAGGGAAACCTCAACGGCATAGAAAATGCGGTAGTTCTTTTGAGTTATCCGGAAAAAGCATTTGGTAATCCCAAAGCATTGCGTGCTTTCATCAGTACAAACGCAGCCCTATCTACACAGGAGATTCTTTCCTGGTATGTGTGTCGATGGCCTATTGAAGTATTTTTTCGCCAGTGTAAGGATAAACTGGCACTGGACGGCTATCAGATACGCTCTGCACAGGGAATCAAAAGGTACTGGCTGCTTATGTCACTGGCACATTTCATGTGTGCAGTAGGTACTGGTAGATTCTGCTCGTTTGAAATTGGATATCACGAAATCTGTGATACCATTCAGCTGGAAAAGTATCGTTATCTTTTTCAATGCGCAAAGGAAAGTAATGATTTTGATTCATTTATGAAATTCGCAGTGTAGTTTTGTGCAATTTTTCAAATTTGCTCATTTATAGGAAAAAGCTCAAAGTCAATATAATGAGTTGGTACAATATGAAAATGAAGGAATTGAAGTCGAATATATTTACCAGACACCCTGGACACTGCTTTTTGGAAAAAATGGGATTAGGAAGGCGTTAGTTTCCTTTGGTGAAGCATTTTTAATTTTAATTCTTATCTTTTCATCCTGTGGTTCAACAGAGAAAGAAGGAGTTCAATTAATTATTCAAGCATCTCCTGCGGGGAAAAGGGGTGTTATAACCAGAAAAATTTATATATGCATAGTAACAAGTATAATAACGGCAGGACTTGCCTTTTTCCCTGAATTTGTAAATATTATAAAAACTTATGGGTTAAATGATTTTAATGCGCCAAGCTGTAGCTTTTTCTCTTTCGGCTGTAATGCAATTAAAAGTAGTATGAATATGGGGACATACCTTATCAGCCAAATAGTATTGAGGATATTATCGGTAATTATAGCAGGACTTATTTTTGTCGGAATTTCACAAAAAACAAAGAGCCGGATTTTAACTATTTTGCTTGGCCTAATCTTATTATTATTACCGGTTTTATTTGTAATTCTGAATCCTTATTAATAGACTTTTGGAAAGATACTGGAGTATTTTTAACGATGGAGTACTAGCCAACAAGAGAGATAACCAGTGGAAAAGACGTCTTTTAATCGACTATAGATACTAATTTACAATTTTATCCGTTATTTTGAAAGATTCTCCAGAGCACTCCTGATAAAATACCTGCAGTAATTGAACTTTTGCAGAAAGGAGAGCATGTTTTATGGAACTTCAAAAATACGAACAGGAGTATCTGGATATACTGCGTCCGCTCCTCCCGGAGTGCACGGTTCTTCTTAAAAAGAATGGTGATTTTCCACTGGAAAAACCGGGGAAAATCGCCCTGTATGGTAATGGAGTGCGCAAGACGATAAAAGGAGGAACCGGATCCGGCGAGGTGAACTCCCGGTTTTTTGAGACAGTAGAGGATGGATTTCAAAAAGCCGGGTTTGAAATTGTTTCCGGAGAATGGCTTGATGCCTATGACAAAATATATGACAAAGCGCAGGCTGAGTTCACAGAAGAGATCCGAAAAAGAGCGAAGGAGCACAACACCCACCCTGTGATTGAAGGAATGGGAGCAGTGATGCCGGAACCGGAATATAATCTGCCGCTGAATGTAAAAGGTGAGACAGCTGTTTATGTTCTGGCAAGGATATCAGGAGAGGGCAATGACAGAGAAGCATCGGAAGGGGACATTTTCCTGACCGAAAGTGAAAAACGGACAATCCTCGAACTGAACCGACAGTACAGAAAGTTTCTGCTGGTGCTCAATGTCGGCGGGGTGGTCGATCTTTCGCCTGTCGTGGAAGTGGAGAATATTCTGATCCTTTCGCAGCTGGGCGTACAGACAGGAAGCGCTCTTGCAGATCTTGTTCTTGGAAAAACATATCCTTCCGGCAAATTGACGACTACATGGACAAAATGGAAGGATTATCCGGATTTTGCGTCATTTGGAGAACAGGATGATACCCGGTATCAGGAAGGGATTTATGTGGGATACCGCTATTTTGACAGTGTGCGTAAAGAGGTACTGTTTCCGTTTGGATACGGTTTGTCATATACGAATTTTCAAGTCCGTTTCAAGAGCCTGATGCTGGATAAAATGACAGCTGAAATAAGTGCAGAAGTGGAAAATACCGGTGATTTCTGCGGGAAAGAGGTCGTACAGTTGTACGTCTCTGTGCCGGAAGGAAAGCTGGATCAGCCTTATCAGGCTCTTGCTGCATGGAAGAAAACAGAAGAATTGAAACCGGGGGAAAAACAGACGGTTGAGCTTTCATTCTTACTGACAGATCTGGCATCTTACGATGAAGAACAGGCAGTATGGATTCTGGAGAAAGGGGAGTATATTCTCCGACTGGGAAACAGCAGCAGAGATACGGAAGTCTGCGGCATCATATCAGCGCCGGAAACGCTGGTCACGAAATCGGTAAAAAATTGTCTCGGGAAACCGGATTTCACAGACTGGAAGCCGGAAAGTAAGAGGAAGGACAGTTTAGGGAAAGAGATACCATCTCTGGAAGCAGATATTTCCAGCGTAGATACAGTAAAAGCAGTCTATGAGCAAAAGGACGAGCCGGCACAGGAGATTGAAGGTCTTTCCGATGAGGAATTGATCCGCCTGAACGTAGGTGCTTTCGCTGCAGGAGGCGGAGTGACAGGCATCATAGGCAACGCTTCAATGTCTGTTGCAGGCGCGGCAGGCGAGACGGCAAAAGTGGGAGAAATCCCCGTGATCGTTATGGCAGACGGACCGGCAGGACTGCGGCTTTCTCAAAAGTGCTTCCGGGATGAGAATGGGGTGCATAGTCTGGGTAGTACAATGCCAGAGACAATGCAGAATCTTCTGACCGAGGATGAGCGCGCATATATGAACAGCATGATTCCGCAGCCCAGAGAGGACAGTGAGATCTTTGAGCAGTATGCGACGGCAATTCCCATCGGTACCGCGATCGCCCAAAGCTGGAATCCATTGCTTGCAGAATGCTGCGGGGATATCGTCGGGAGCGAAATGGAGCGGTTTGGCATTCATCTGTGGCTGGCTCCGGCTCTTAACATCCATCGGTCCATACGATGCGGCAGGAATTATGAATATTTTTCAGAAGACCCGCTGATAAGCGGCGTATTCGCGGCAGCACTTACGAAAGGGGTGCAGAGCCATCCTGGATGTGGGGTTACCATCAAGCATTTTGCGGCGAATAATCAGGAGACAAACCGGTATAACAATAACAGTGTGGCCAGTGAACGCGCCCTGAGAGAAATCTATCTGAAAGGTTTTGAGATTTGTGTGCATCTGGCACAGCCCAAAGCTTTGATGACCTCTTATAATTTACTGAACGGCGTGCATACCTCCGAGCGGAAAGATTTGTTAGGGGATGTGCTCCGCAGTGAATTTGGATTCAAAGGAATCGTAATGACAGACTGGGTAACATCCTCTGATATATTGAGCGCTGGTGCAAAATATCCGGCACCTGAGGCATACAAGGTGGCTCTTGCGGGAAATGACCTGTTTATGCCGGGAAGCCGACAGGAAGTTGATAATCTTACGGAGGCGCTCAAAGACGGGTTTATCACAAGAGAAGATTTAATGAGAAATGCCACCCGTATTTATCGGATGGCAATGGAACTCTCAGGCGCTTCAGCTTGACCGGCCTTTGGTCTGTTTCCGGTACTGGAGCGGCGTGACGCCGTATTGCTTTTTGAATACATTCTGAAAATAGGACTGGCTGGAGAAGCAGAGATAGCTGCTGATCTCAGCCAGGCTTTTTTCGCTGTAGGTGAGCAGGCTTTTGGCTTCCTCCAGCTTGCACCGCATGATGTAAGCCCCCATCTGGATGCCCAGCTCACTTTTGAAATGTTTCATCATATAAGAGGCGCTCCTGCCTGCGTGGGCTGCCGCGTCCTCCACGGAGATAGATTCGTTTGTATGATTCCGGATATAGGTCATGCATGCGTAGACGTCCGGCGAAATGCCATCCGGTATACGGGTATCACCGGCCCGCTGGCAGAAATCCAGAAGCATCACGTACTGAAGCTGGTTGATCTTTTCGATGGTCCGGATCTGTTCACATTCCTGAACATAATAATCCATGAGCTGGTAGGTCTTCTCAATATCCACGCCGCCCGGGATCGCACCCATCATACCTGCTTTTACTGTGGTACTGATAAAAATATTTTTGGCATGACGCAGAGGTGAACCTGCCATTCTTCCTTCCTTCAAAGGGGGTCTTGTCGCGGAGAGAAATTTTTTCAGGTCATCTACATTTCCGTTCTTGATCATCTGGTACAGTTCCAGTTCAAAATAATAGCTGTTGTGGAGATTTCCTTCTTCTCTGTCCTTCACCATATGATCCGTCTGCCGTTCCATGCGGTCCAGAGTAGTATTACTGTCTTCGAGAAAAAGCCTTTCAGCAGGAACATCCTTATGGTTCAGACATTGATGAAGAAAGACAAGGTAGTTTGCAAACTGTACCTGGCTGAGGCGCGGGATGGCATACAGAAATTCAGTAAATTGTTCTTTTTTTTCCAGAGATATGCCGCTTTCTTTTATGATCTGACGGATGAGCTCGTCCGTGAGCGGAACACTGAATACAGGCCCGAGGATCAGGTTATACTCTGTCCCTTCGATTTTCAGACGTCCGTAATTGATGTCCGGGGAATCACTGCAGAAACAGGGATCGTGTCCCTCCATGGGAAAAAGATCCTCCCGGTAATAGACCGGTGTGACGCCGATTATATCGTCAAAGGAATTATAGACAGCCTGCTTGCCTTTCAGAAGCGAAACGGGGATTTTTGTTGCGCTGTAGAACTTTTTACACAGCGAAATGTAATTGTTTTCCATCGGTACAGACTCCTTTTTATGATTCGGTATGCTTTATTTTACAACTTAATGAAGAATATTGCAATATTTATACTCTTTGCCGTGATAGTCTTATATCACAGAAAGTTATCTGAAACAGTGACACAAAAGGCAAAGAAGCCGAAAAGGAGGAAAACCACTATGAAACAGCATATCAGGATACACAAGGCGGAACCTAATACAGGGGTTCTGGATTATTCCCATCTGCTGGACGCTCCGGCGGGAAAACATGGGTTTGTGGGCACAAAAAACGGACATCTCTATTTCGAGGACGGCACCCGGGCAAGATTTCTGGGATTTAACGTAGCCACACGTTCCAACACCCCGGATCATGAGACGGCGGACAAAATGGCGGAGCGGTTCGCCAGTATGGGCGTCAACATCATCCGTCTTCACGCGGCGGACGCCCCGATAGGAGAAGAACCGGGAAGCTGGAGCAGCTGTAAGGAGGCGCCGCTTCTCGATTATGAATCCGGCACGAGCCGGAAGTTTAATCCTGAGGGACTGGACCGGTTTGACTATTTCGCGGCGAAGCTGAAGGAGAAGGGGATCTATCTCCATATTGACCTGATCGTGGCGAGAGAATTTCTGGAAGGGGACGGGATGGATTATCCCGGCGGCGCACCTTCCTGCATCAAGCGGTACTGTATGTATAATCAGCGGATGATCGAGCTGCAGAAGGAATATGCCAGAGAGCTTCTCTGTCATGTGAATCCTTATACAGGGCTGGCGCTGATCGAAGATCCGGCGGTGGTGACCATCCAGATCAATAACGAGGATACCGCCATCAAAGGGAATATGGGCGGCGACGCAGGGGAGGAGATGAAGCCTTACAGGGAGGAAGTGCAGAGACGGTTTAACGACTTCCTGCTGATGAAGTATCACACAAGAGAGCGCCTGAAAGAAGCCTGGACAAAGGACGGCGTCTGCGCGCTGGGAGAAGAGGAAGATCCGGTCCAGGGAACGGTCCGGGGGATCGAGGGAAGCTTCTATCAGCCGGTGAACGACCCGGCAGGCCCATGGGACGCTCCAGAAGGTCCGGCGAGATACGCGGACTTTATGGAGTTCGGGATCTATATGAACCGCAGCTTCTATCAGGATATGAAAGATTATCTCCATTCCCTCGGGGCAAAAGTTCCCATCGTAACAAGCAACCTGATCGCCGGTGCGGCAGACGTGTACGGGCATACAGACGGGGATGTGATCGAGAACAACTGTTATTTCAACCATCCCCTCCTTCCGGTACAGGGAAATACTTATCTGGTGGCAGGACCGGCGGAGTATGTTTCCGCCAATCCGCTGACCATGCAGACAGGGATCGGATCTGCGGCGACGACACTCTTAAGTCTCGCTTCCGTTGCCATTGTGAAGGGAAAGCCTTTTATGCTCAGCGAGTGGAACGAATACGGGGAGCATCCTTTCCACTCTACAGCCTTCGTCCATACGGTAGCTTATGCCTGCCTGAACGACTGGGACGGACTCATCCTTTACAACCATCATACTTCTGAGAACTGGGACGATCAGCCGGCGGATGAGATCCTGAATGTATTCGATGTGTATAACGATCCGGCGGTGATCTGCCAGTGGGGATTCATGGCGTCTGTTTTCCTGAAAGGTCTGGTGTCTGTGGCGGAGCATTGTGTGGATATCGTGTATACCCAGAATGACCTGAAGACTCTGCCCAACTTCCACTCCATGCCCATGTCCTTCTTCCCATATGTGACATCCATGAGAAACGTATTCCTGGACGGGGGAGAGACCTATCAGGGAAATGCGGATCTGGCAGTGAACGCGGGATTCTTAAACGGCGCGGATCTCTCTGATGCAGAGCATGGCATTTACTATGCATGGTCCGGATACCGGGACGCTATGAGACGGTATAAAGAAGAAAACCGTCTGAAAAAAGCGGCGGAAGGGACCAGAGAGCTGGAGCAGGGCGTACATCTCGGAGAGAGAGCCCTTGTCATCGACAGCATCACTGAGACGGCGCAGAACGGAGATTACCGGAAACTGGCGGGAATCTTTGATGCAGCCATGAAGGAGTGGGGAATTCTGCCCGAAGGAACCGGATACGTGGACGGAAAGCTGATCTCTGATACCGGAGAGATCTGCTTTGATCCGGATCATGCCCGTTATACGGTACACACCCCTTACTGCGGTTACTTCAGCGGCGCGCCGGAGGAAGAGATCAGTCTCTGCGATGAGGTAAAAGTCACATCAGCAAATGACCGGATTACCCTTGCCCTGATCGGGAAAGAAGAGGCGCCTCTTGCAGAGGCACAGGAGTATATCCTGACCGCCATGGGGACCACGGGAATGGATGAGACCGAGTATAAGCCGGGGCCGGAGATGATGGGGATCCCCTTTACGGCAGTGGCATTTAAAGGAAAACTGTACGCGGAGACTCTGGAGGGAGCGATCTGTGTGAAAGCACGGGAGGCGAAGCTGGAGGTTTTGAATCCGGTGGGCGAAGTACTGGCGGAACTGACAGGAGAAAATACGGACGGACAAGTGCGGTTTGAACTGGACGGCACAGTGCCGGGGATCCAGTACCGCCTTACGGTAGAGAGATAGGAAAAAGGGAAAGACGGCAACGGAAAACAGCGCAACCGAAAACTGATAGAAGGAGACAGGAATGAAAATGGAAGAAAAGAAGAAGGGCGGAAAGCTGTATGAGTTTACAGAGGACGGGAACAGCTGTGTGATCTGCGATCCGGCGCCGCCCAGACACTGGTACAACTATCTTTGGAACGAGGACCGGTACTGCGCCCAGGTGTCCCAGACGGGACACGGCCGCAGCTATTATCTCAGCGAGAAAGCGGAAATGTGCATGATCAACCGGGACGACGCCAGATATGTATACGTGAGGGATGATGAGAGCAAAGACGCATGGAACATCGGCCAGGGGCCTCTGAATGCGGAAGTGAAGGATTATGCCTGCACCCACAGCATCGGTTACTCTCAGATTACATCTGAAAGAGATGAGGTGAAAGGTTCCTGGAGGATCTTTGTGCCGGAGAAGGGATTTCATGAAGTGTGGACTCTGAAATTCCGAAACGAAGGAATGTCAGAGAAAAGACTCAGCGTATTTTCTGCGGTAAGCTTTTCTCTGGAAGGGTTCTCCTATCCCCGGTACTATGAGATGTACCGGTGTATGAGCACATCCTTTGACCGGGAGCTGAACGGAGTCTACTGCGACTCCTCCCATCCATTTGCCCCCCATGGGCTGTATCACGGATTTCTCGCATCCACGGAGCCGGTGTACGCATACGATGGGAATCTGGCCGGTTTCTGCGGTTCCGCTTCCACCCTGACTCTGCCTGACGCTTCTGCCTGCGCCCTGTTCCAGAGACCGGATGTGGTGATGCAGGGAGGGGACTGTACGAATTCGGAAGCCTCCCTCTTTATCCTGGGCGGGGTGCTCCAGCATAAGTTTACCCTGCAGCCGGGGGAAGAGAAGGAGTTCCACGTTCTCTTCGGGATCAGCAGTTCCTGCCCGGAGGCGGCAAAGACGGTCCGCCGGTATACAGAAAAAGGCACTGTGGAAGAAGAATTCCGGAAAGCTCAGGATTACAATTACCGTAAGATCAGTTCCCTGACAGTACATACCCCGGATGAGAAGATCAACCGGATCATGAACAACTGGGTGAAGAAGCAGGCGGACTTCTGTATCGTCGGAAAGAAAGGTGTGCGGGATAATCTCCAGATCGCCGTGGGGCTTCTGAACTACCGGCAGGAGAAAGCGAAGGATGAGATCCTGGAGTGCCTCCGGCATCAGTTCCGGGACGGACACGGGGTCCTTACATGGTATCCCTATGACGATACCCGCTACTCGGATCAGCCCTTCTGGATCATATGGGCTGTCTGCGAGCTGGTGAAGGAGACCGGGGATTTCACGCTCCTGGAGAAGCAGGTGGAATGGCAGGACGGCGGATCAGCTACGGTAATGGAGCATGTGAAGGCGGCGGTAAACCGTCTGATCGAGGACAAAGGCCCGAACGGGCTGGTAAAGATCTTTTTCGCCGACTGGAACGACGCCCTCAACGTGACGGACGACCCGGAAGCAGAGTCGGTCATGCTGTCCCATCAGTTCTGTCTTGCCTTGAGAGAACTGGGAAGGCTTATGGAGCGGGCAGGAGAAGAGGAATATGCCGCTTATGTGAAGGAACAGTATGAGATCCTGAAAGAGCGGATCAACGAGGCGGCATGGGGCGGAAAGTGGTATGCCCGTGCTCTGAGCAGCAAAGGAAATATCGGATCTTCCGACAGTCCGGGCAGCAGGATCTACCTGAACGCCCAGACATGGGCGGTTCTTGCTGGGGTGGCGGATAAAGAGAAACTCCCCCTTGTGCTGGAGGCGGTGGACTCTATGGAGCAGGACTTCGGCTTCCCGCTGAATCTGCCTCCCTATCCTGCCTATGATCCCCATGTGGGAAGGATGTCCGGTATGCTCCCCGGTCTGTTCGAGAATGGCGGCGTCTACTGTCACGCCACGGGCTTTAAGATCCTGATGGACTGCTGCGCCGGACGGGCGACAAAGGCGGTACAGACCCTGAAGAAGATCATGCCGGACAGCGAGAAGAACCCGTCTGCCCGGTCCGGGGCGGAACCCTACGTGTTTACCAACTGTTACTCAACGCATCCCGGATATTACGGGAAATCCTATCAGTCCTGGACTACCGGCACCTCGGTCTGGTGCCTGATGGGGCTGTATGAGGGGATCCTGGGGATAAAGAGAGACTATGAGGGACTGCGGATCCATCCATGCTTCCCGGCGCAGTGGGAAGAGGCGGAAGTGACCAGACATTTCCGGGGCGCGGATTATCATATCGTGATCCGCAATCCGGAACATCTGGAAAACGGAACAGCGCAGATCCGTGCGGACGGAGTCCTGTGTGATTCAGATCTGCTTCCGGACTACCGGGACGGGCAGATGCACGAGATTGAAATTATTTTAAAATAGATGACGAAAATTATAATCCTGAGAATTATTTTACAATATCTTAATGAATAAATCGTTTATAGTTATCTTCAGAAAGACGGAGGTGCACCGTCGTACAGGAAGTATTTCTATGGTAGGAGGAGAGGAAAATGGCAAAAGATAAAAATGCCGCCCGTTATGATAAAGACGGGGTAAGGCGCGTGATGCGCAAGAGAGATTATTTTTCGGACTTCAGCGGACAGCTGGCACTGGGGCTGATGGCCAATATCGTGGGACAGTTGAATTATTTCTACACGGATAAAGTAGGTCTGGCAGTGGGAAGCGTGGGTATCATACTTGCAATTTCCAAGGTCGTTGACGCATTTACAGACGTGATCGCCGGCAACCTGATCGACCACTCATCCGGCGGGGATCACAAGTATTTTAAATGGATCGCGCCTCAGATCATTCCGGCGGCAGCGATCATGGTACTGATGTTTACCGTGCCAAAGAATCAGATGGCAGGTATCATCTATGCGCTGGTGACGAATCTGATCCTTTCGGCGGGATTTTATACCTTTATCGCAACGCCTTTCTCGGCGGTTATGACAGTCCGCAGCCGGAGCTTAAGCGAGAGAGGAAGCATCGGTCTGTTCCGCGCGGTGGGGAACTACGGAGCCGGCATGCTGATCTCGATCCTGACGATCCCGGTGACGAATATGCTGGGCGGCACACAGTCTGCATGGATCAAATACGGCGTTGTTCTGGGTGTGCTGGTAATGATTCTCTTTACGATATGCTGGCGCAACGGTAAGAAAGCGAAGTTTGCATGCGACTACGAAGACGAAGAGTCAGAGATTCCGGCAGAAGAAGAGGAAGAGCCGGTTCCGTTTAAAGAGGCAATGACACTGCTGCTGAAAAACAAATACTGGGTGATCATCCTGCTCTTCAACCTGATCACAAGCGTTACAAACGCTGTGGCAGCATCCGGCGGTGTATACTACAGTAAATGGATTTTTGGAAACGACAACCTGGTAGGCATCACCGGCATGGCAGGAATGTTGGCGACAGTAGTCGGATTCATCTTATCCAAACCGATCATCGCGCGCCTCGGGATCAAGAGGACCATCTGTGTCGGGCTCCTCGGCGCTGCGCTTCTTGCCGGCGTCCGCTGCTTTGTCCCGACAAACTTTATGGTCTGTGTAGTGACCGGCATGCTTGGTAGCTTTGTGCAGATCCCGATGATGAGTCTTTACGGCGTGCTCACTTCCATGACCATCGATTATAATGAATGGAAATACGACAAGAAAATGGTAGCAATGTCCGGCGGAGCTATCGGTTTCGGAAGCAAGGTAGGAAACGGTTTGGGCGCGGCTGTCCTGTCCGCATTCCTCGCGATTGGCGCATATGACGCCACACTGGAGGTGGCTACCACATCCATGAGATATTCCATCTACGCATTTAACAATTATCTGCCGGTAGTGATCAATCTGCTTATGTTTGTGATCTTCCTGAAGTTTGATCTGGAGAAGAGACTTCCGCAGATGAGAGAAGAGATTGCGGCGCGGAGAGCTGCCAAATAAATATCGCTGCAATCTGCAGAACTGAAGAATCGAGTGAACAATAAATCAGGGGATGTACCGATGCGGGACGTCCCCTTTTGTAAAATGAATGCCAGACAGGCTGAACAAGACAGCCGGGATCAGAAAGGAGAAAAGCAGAATATGAAGCTGTATGATCTAAGAACAGAATACCGGGAAAATCCCCGGGGGCTTTCTGTAGAGTGTCCCCGATTTTCATGGAAGATCAGATCAGAGAACAAGAATACCATGCAGAAGTCCTACCGTCTGATCGTGACCTGTGAAGGAAGGACAGTGTGGGACAGCGGGGAGCAGAAGAGCAGCCGCTCGGTGCTGATCCCCTATGAGGGAGAGAAACTTAAGGAAGAGCAGACTTATCATGTGGAGCTGAAAGTGACAGACAGTTACGGGGAGGAAGATGCGGAAGAGATGACCTTTACAACAGGGGTCTTTGACAGCAGTCATTTCCGGGCGAAGATGATCACCCATGATTTCCCGGAAGAAGAGACGGCCTGCCCGGTGTTCTGCCGTCGGTTTTCTGTGAAGAAACCGGTGGTATCCGCCCTCCTTTATGCTACGGCGTGGGGCGTCTATGAAGCGAAGATCAACGGCCAGAAGATCGGGGATGCCTTCATGGCGCCGGGGTGGACGGATTACCATAAGATCCTTCAGTACCAGTATTATGACATTACCGGGGAAGTGGAAGAAGATAATCTTCTGGAGCTGACCGTGGGGAACGGCTGGTATAAGGGAATCCTGAGCTATGACTGTAAGCCGGACCGCTATGGAAACCGGACAGCTGTGTGGGCGGAGCTTCATATTACTTACGAGGACGGCACAAGAGAAGTGATCGCCACGGATGAGACCTGGGCTGTGCATACGGGACAGATCCGATACAGCGAGATCTACATGGGGGAGACCATAGATACAAATGAGCCGGCAGTCCGGGAAGGAAAAGTATCCGTCGTGCCGGAGACGGGATTCTCCCCGGCGGTACTGACTCCCCAGATAAACGAGCCGGTGCGGGTGACCCAGAGGCTGGAGCCGGTGGGAATCTTTACAGACGGAGCGGGAAATCAGGTTGTGGACTTCGGACAGAACCTTACCGGTCTGGTGGAACTGCGTATCCGGGGGGAAAAGGGACAGAAGGTGACCATCCGCCATGCGGAGCTGCTGGATCAGAAAGGCGTGTTCTACCCGGACACCCTGCGTACGGCAAAGTCCGAGGATACGTATATCCTGAATGGAGAAGATCAGGTGCTGATGCCTCATTTCACCTTCCACGGGTTCCGCTATTTGGCGGTGGAGGGGATAGAGGAACTTAAGCCGGAGATGTTCACCGCCTGTGTGATGCATTCCGATATGAGGAAGACAGGAGATTTTCACTGCTCCAATGAGAAGGTGAACCGGCTGCAGGAGAATATTTCCTGGAGCCTGCGGGATAACTTCTTTGACATTCCGTCGGACTGCCCCCAGAGAGATGAGCGTCTGGGGTGGACCGGGGACGCGCAGGTGTTCTCCTGGACGGCTGCCTTCAACCGGGAGACCGCGCTCTTCTTTACCAAGTGGATGCGGGACGTATCGGCAGCTTCTTCCCTGGAGAAGGGAGTTCCCCATATCGTGCCGGACATCCAGGGGACGTACAGCTCCGCTGTATGGAGCGACGCAGCGGTGGTCATTCCCTGGGTGGTGTACCAGACTTACGGGGACGAAAGGATCCTGGAAGAAAACTGGAAATGCATGCATGAGTGGGTAGACTATATCCATAACCATGTTAATGAAAACGGACTGTGGATGAGCGGATACCAGTACGGCGACTGGCTGGCTCTGGACCGGGAGATGGGAGATAAAAGCGTGGGAGCCACCGATGTGTATTTTGTGGCAAACGCCAGCTATATTTATGTCACCGATCTCGTGGCGAAGACCGCCCGGGTATTGAAAAAGTATGGGGAGGCGGCTTACTATGAGGTGCTTCGGGAAGAAACTTTGAAATCCTTCCGGGAGGAGTACTATACTTCCCGGGGCAGGATCGTCAGCGAGACACAGACTGCCTGCGCTCTGTCCCTGCATTTTGGCCTGGTGCCGGAATTGTACAGGGAAAAGATCTGCAGTGCTCTGGTGAGCAATATCGAGGATCATCAGAACCATCTCACCACCGGCTTTGCGGGGACGCCTTACCTGTGCCATGCGCTGTCGGACAACGGCTCCCACGAGACCGCGTCTGTCCTTTTCATGCGGGAGGATATGCCCTCCTGGCTCTATGAGGTAGGTCAGGGGGCCACGACTCTCTGGGAGAAATGGGATGGGATCCGCCCTGACGGCTCCATGCCGCACCCAGGGCTTAATTCCATGAACCATTACGCCAACGGCGCCATCGGCGACTGGATGTACCGGAAGATTGGCGGGATCAACCAGTTGGAAGCAGGGTACCGGAAATTTTATGTAAAGCCTATGTTTGTCCGCGGGATTGAGGAGGCAAAAGTCGCGCTGGAGTCCCCTTACGGCACTATTGTCTCTCACTGGAGCTGCCGGGACGGAAAGATCCAGGTGGAAATCCATGTTCCGGCAAATACATCCGCAGTAATTTATCTACCGGAAAAGGAAGGATGCGAAGAAGTCGGATCAGGGGTCTGGATCTATGAATATGAGACGAAGACCAGTCTGAAGGAACTGAAGTTCACTTTGGACAGCACCCTTGGAGAGATCCTGGACGAGTCTCTGGGCCTTCAGATGATGGAGCAGATGGTTCCGGAGCTGGTACACAATCCCATGATCGAGTATGCCCGCCGGATGACCCTGGCGGAGGGGATTAGTTCTGCGCCGGAGATTCGGCCGGTGTATGACGCAGTGCTGAAAGCGCTGAATAGATAGAAGGAAAAACGGAGTAAAAGCAAAAATGAAGCATTACTGTAATCCAATGAATCTGGAATATCGGTTCCAGTTTCTTAAAAGACCGGAATATGGCGGGGATAATGACCTGTATAATGTAAACCGGGAAGCGGCAGATCCGTCTCTTGTACTTTTTAAAAATATGTATTATCTGTTTCCCTCTATGACGGCGGTTTTTTTTACCAGTGAAGATCTGTACGCCTGGGAGTACTATGAATTGAGTAAGGATATGCCGGTATATGATTATGCTCCGGATGTGAGAGTGATCGGGGAGTATCTGTATTTTTGCGCATCTGCCAAGGAGAAAACATGCTGTTTTTACAGGTCAAAAGATCCGACCAGAGAACCGTTTGAAAAGCTGGAAGGACAGCTCTCTTTCTGGGATCCGAATCTTTTTTTCGATGATGACGGAAAATTATATTTTTACTGGGGATGTTCAGATAAGGAACCTATCTATGGAACAGAACTTGATCCGGATTCAATGAAATTTTTAAATGAGAAGAAAGCGCTCATCACCTCTCATGAAGAGGTACGTGGATATGAGAGGGCAGGAGAAGAGCATAAAGCTTTTGATGGAAAGAGAAATCCCCCTTACCTTGAAGGCCCCTGGATGACAAAGTACGGAGGAAAGTATTATCTGCAGTATGCTATCCCCGGGACGGAATATAATGTATATGGAGATGGTGTATATGTCGGGGAGACACCGCTGGGGCCGTTTAAACCTGCAAGGAATAACCCGTATTCATATAAGCCCGGCGGTTTTGTTACAGGTGCAGGTCATGGTTCTACTCTGCAGGATAAACAGGGGCAATACTGGCATACCTCATGTCTTCGGATCAGCGTTAACGATAAATTTGAAAGAAGATTGGGACTGTGGAAAGCCGGATTTGATAAAGACGGAGAACTGTATTGCGACCAGCGTTATGGAGACTGGCCTGTCGCTTTGGATGCAAAGCCTTTTGATCAGCCGGATTGGATGCTGCTGTCATATGGGAAAAAAGTCAGAGTATCGTCTGGCAGAGGCGCCGAACATATCACAGATGAAAATATCAGAACATTTTGGAAAGCCGGAAGTTGTCTTCCGGGGCAGTGGGTAGAGTTAGATCTTGGAGGAATCCGGGCAGTATATGCAGTACAGATCAATTTTCAGGAAGATGGAATCCGGCAGAAACTCCCGGAAGGAGAGACAGCCCGGATCCTGCCGGATGAAGAGAGATGGCTGGATACAAGACAACATTATACCCGATGGTTGCTGGAAGGATCTGTGGATGGCGCAGACTGGTTTGTACTGGAAGATAAGCGACAGTGCGAAACAGATCTTCCCCACGATTTTATTGAATCAGAAGAGGGAATAGAGCTTCGGTTTCTCAGATTGACAATAGAAGAGGTACCTTTCTATGTTCCTCCTTGTATTTCCGGACTTCGAGTTTTTGGAAAAAGCAGTGGGGAAAAGCCTTCATAGGTAGCAGAGGTGAAATTTTGTCTGGATGGAGAGATGGATGTTTATGTAGAGTGGAAAGCTCAAAATGCGGAAGGGTATTGTTTGCTATGGGGACATGCCGGAGATAAACTTTATCACAGCCGAATGATATATGGGAAAAACAGCTGTCATATCGGAGTTCTTGTCAGTGGAGAACCGGTTTATATCCGTGTTGACACTTTCAATGAAAACGGGATAACAGAAGGAAGTGTTATCTGTGTCAGGGCTTAAATGTTTTTGAATGCCTTTTGTTGGTTTGCCACATAGTCGATCAAAATTTGCATGGACTAGACTCTTATTCTCTGCAAAAAAGGATGATCAGATGAGCTTTATGCCTTTACAGTGGGTGTGGGTATGGAGGCAGGACGAGAAGAAAAGCAAAGCATATCGACATTTCCTTCCACAGCAGCGCCGGATTGCTGGACCGCATTCTGACGGAGCATCCGGAGATTGAGTTCGTTCAGCTGGCGGTAAACTGTATTGACTGGGATTCGGAGATGGTACAGGCGAAAGACTGTTATGAGGTGACACGCAGACACGGAAAAAGGCAGTAGTGATGGAACCGGTAAAAGGCGGGATGCTGGCTCACCTGCCCAAGAAGGCAGATCAGATCCTGAAAGAAGCCAAACCGGATGCGTCTATCGTCTTCTGGACTTTCTGCTTCCTGGACTCTCTGGATGGAGTAATCACGAACCTTTTCGGTATGTCCACTCTGGAACAGATGCGGGATAATATCAAGACCATGTCAGAGATACAGCCACTTTCGGATTATGAGAAAGAGGTGCTGGGAAAGGTCATCCGCGCTGCTTGGGACAGCGGGACTGTGCCGCTGGAGACGATAGAAAAATACCGGGGACTTGACCTACCATGGCGTGTCCGCCACGGAGCTGCTGGAGGTGTACAGCATCTGCCAGATCCAGCCGGATCCGAATTTTACGGATGATATCAATTATCCGTAAAATGCAATGGTGGAGGATCAAAGAGACATTGATACCGATGTTCACTTCCCGGAGGAGACCGTCCCCCTTTCTGATGAGACCGACGGCACGCCTCTGCTGAAAAAAGCGGAGGCCTGGCTGCGAAAGCATTATTTTTAATAGGGAGCTGCAAGTATACGGTTCTGCTTAAAGAAAAATATTTTTTGAGACAGGCACTCTGAGAGATATTCTTTCACAGTGCCTCTTTTGAATTTATCACGGGATATAAATATAAAAAAGTATGTTTTTAAAAGAATAGATTGCAATTTGCAATCGGATAGAGGATTTTACAATCATTTGTCCTCTGCCTGTGGTAGGATGCCATCATAGGATATTCTACTTAGCGATACATTGTACAGGAAAAGGAGGAGCAGATGATGGCAGATCAGATTTATAAAGACAGCATCAGGACGCCGGAAGAGCGGGCAAAGTCCCTGTTAGAGGAGATGAGCCTGGATGAAAAGATGGCTCAGGCAGCGGGAGTGTTCCCGTTTGGGGAAGATTATCAGGATATGGAGAAGCTCGCCGCACAGATGCCTTTCGGCATCGGTACGGTAAGTACCCTGGAGATGCGGAGGATCCCCACCCTTGACGAGGCGGCGGACTGGCAGAGGAACGTTCAGAAAACGGTAATGGAGAAGAGTCCTCATCATATCCCCGCTATATTCCATATGGAAGGGCTGTGCGGCGCCTTTATACAGGAAAGCACCAGTTTTCCTTCCGGGATTGCCAGGGGATCGGGCTGGGATCCAAAGCTGGAGGAGAAGATCGGAGCCCATGTGGCCCGGCAGGAAGCCTCCTGCGGCATTACCCATATCCTGGCTCCGGTGCTGGATATTTCCAGAGATTCCAGAATGGGACGGCAGGGAGAGACCTACGGGGAGGATCCCGCCCTTGCCTCCGCCCTGGGAGCGGCTTATACAAGAGGAGCACAGAGTACGGAGACGGACGGCAGAAAGCCGGAGAGTGTGGCAAAGCATTTCCTTGGGTTTCACAACTCACAGGGAGGGATCCACGGAACCAACAGCGATACGCCGCCCAGGCTTCTGGAGGAGATCTACGGCAGGCCTTTTCAGGCGGCGATTCGTGAATCCGGCTTAAGGGGGATCATGCCCTGCTATAATTCCATTGACGGAGAACCGGCTTCTGTATCTCATACGCTGCTTACGGGACTTCTTCGGGAGCGGATGGGATTTGACGGGCTTTGCGTCAGCGATTACGGCGGTATTAACAACGCCCACAATGTCCAGAAGATCGGGGAGACGCAGGGAGAGACCGGTCTGCTTGCCATGGAAGCAGGCATGGATATCGAGATGCCAAATGCGGTAGGATACGGAGAGAAATTGAAAGATATGTTCCGCAGCGGTCAGGCGGATATGGAAGTGCTGGACCGGACGGTGCTGCGGATACTGGAAGCCAAGTTCCGGATGGGACTTTTTGAGCATCCTTTTGCCATGACGGGAGAAGAGCTTCACAAGATCTTTGAAGATCCGGCGGGGAGAGAACTTTCTCTTCAGTCCGCAAGGGAATCTATGGTACTGTTGAAAAACAACGGCGCGCTTCCGCTGAAGAAAGAAATCCGGAAACTGGCGGTGATCGGTCCCCATGCGGACTGCGCCCGGAAATTTTTCGGCGGTTACACCCATCTGTGTATGATGGAATCCGTCTATGCTGTGGCAAATTCCATTGCGGGAGTAGAAAGCAGTGAGGAGAGCGGTTCTCTGGATGCGGAAGTGGAAAAACGGGTGCCCGGAACTCAGATCCAATCCGACGAAGCCCGGCTTTTCGATGATATCCTGAAGCTTCAGAAACCGGACTGCAGAAGTCTTGTCTCCGAGCTGCGGGAGCGTATGCCGGAGACAGAGCTCCTCTATGCATACGGCTATCCCATTGCGGGGGAGGACGAGAGCAGATTTGAAGAGGCTCTCGAGGCGGTACGGGAAGCGGATGCCGTGATCCTGACTCTGGGAGGCAAGCATGGAACCTGTTCCATGGCCTCTATGGGAGAAGGCGTGGACGCAACGGATATCAACCTGCCGAAATGTCAGGATGAATTCATCCGCGCGGCCGCACAATACGGAAAGCCTCTGATCGGCGTGCATTTTAACGGACGTCCAATCTCAAGCGACACGGCGGACAGATATCTGGATGCAATTCTGGAAGCATGGAATCCTTCGGAGACAGGAGCTCAGGCAGTAACGGATGTTCTGCTGGGCGCTTACAATCCGGGAGGAAAGATGCCGGTGTCTACAGCTTACAGCGCGGGACAGATCCCCATTTACTACAATCATCCCAACGGTTCCGCATGGCATCAGCAGGAGAGCATCGGTTTTGTGAATTATGTGGATCTTCCCCATACACCAAGGTACTGCTTCGGGCACGGGCTTTCCTATACGAAGTTCGTCTATTCGGATCTGGAGATTGAAAACAGTGAAATCGCGCCCGGTGAAGAGACGAGGATCTGCTGTACAGTGGAGAATACCGGAAAATGCGCCGGGGATGAAGTGGTGCAGCTTTATCTCAGGGACCGTTTCGCCAGTATGACCAGACCGGTAAAGGAACTGGCCGGTTTTTCCAGAGTTCATTTAGAACCGGGAGAAAAAGTCAGTCTGTCTTTTACTGTCCGAGCGGATCAGACGGCCTTTCTGGACAGGCAGATGAACTGGAAGGTGGAGAAAGGGGATATTGACGTAGAGATCGGAAGTTCTTCCGAAGATATCCGCTTAAAGGGAGAATTCCGGATCACACAGGATCAGAGGATCAATGGAGCAGAGCGGACATTTTACGCTGGGGTTGAGACGAAATCGGAAAAATAGAAAAAACAGGAGAAGGCCTGCCGGCCCGGAGCCGGCGGCCGGAAGGAGCAGATATGGACAGAAAGTTAATTGCGAGAAAGATTGCGGAGGAATCTATCGTGCTGCTGAAAAATGACAGTCATCTTCTGCCTTTTAGCGAGGGGAAAATGGTCGCCTTTTTTGGAAGGACACAGATCGGCACGTTGTATTCCGGGAACGGATCCGGCGGCGCAAATGTGGTGGGCTGCGGGACGATCCTGGAAGAGTGCGAGAAACGGGGACTTATGGCAGAACCTTTGCTGAAAGGCTTTTATCAATATAAAGCAGAGACAGAACCGGTGACGGAACAGGATGAGTTTGACTGGACAAAAGTCAGCGAGATGGTAAACAGCGGAATCATGTATGAGATTTTCGGAAAGTACCGTCCGCCCCTTGAAGAGTATGAAGTGCTGGATACGCTGATCTATCAGGCGGCGGAGAAGACAGATACCGCAGTGCTTGTCATCGGCAGAAATTCCGGCGGGGAGGAGTGCGACAGGCACCTTACGGAAGATTATTATCTGACAGAAACCGAAGAAAAGCTGGTGAAAGAGGTGTGTACACATTTCGCAAACGTGGCGGTCGTCCTCAACGTAAACGGCCTGATCGATCTGTCGTGGATCGGGAAATATCCGGGAATCAAAGGCCTGATCTTTCTGGGGATCCCTGGAGAAGAAGGGGCTGCCGCACTGGCGGAAATACTGACCGGACAGGTGAGCCCTTCGGGGAAAATGGCAGTGACCGTAGCGGAGCATTATGAAGATTACCCGTCGGCAAAATATTTTTCCTGGGACAAGGAACATCTGGATCAGATCGCAGACTACGAGACTTATGGTCTTTCGGCAGAAAAAAACGGGAGCAGAGGATATGCGAAAAGCCCGGTGACTTTGTATTGGGAGGATATCTATGCAGGCTACCGGTATTTTGACACTTTTAGGAAACCTGTCCTCTATCCCTTTGGCTTCGGTCTTACATATACCTCTTTTGAGATCAGTGCTACCAGGCTGAAAAAGACCGCTGACGGCATAGAGATCACCGCCAGAGTCAAAAATACTGGAGACAGGGCGGGAAAGGAAGTCGTCCAGATCTATCTGTCCCCATGGAGTCAGGAAAATAAAGACGGGCATACAAGCACGATAGAACGCCCGTATCAGGAACTGAAAGGATTTGAAAAGACCTCCCTGCTGACTCCGGGCAGAACAGAGACTCTGCGGATTCTCATCCCATGGAGAGAACTGGCTGTCTATGATGAAAATCAGGCGGCATGGGTGATCGATGAGGGTGCATATGTTCTGCGGATGGGGAATTCGTCCGGGGATACTTCTCCGGCAGGTACGATCTGTGTGGATGAAAGGATCCTTGTGGAACAGTGTGGGAACAGTCTGGAAATCTTGGAATGCAACAGGGGGAAATTGGAGTTCCTGACGCAGAAAGGACATAGAGCAGAGACGCAGGAAGCGGCAGATATTCACGGGGTGAGCGGAAAGTTTGTGCTCCATGTCACGTCAGAAGATATCTGCGAGAAGTCGGAAGGCATCCGTAACTCAAAAGCGAACTCAGCTGACGATGAGACGCAGTTGCCAGAGACAAAAGGCAGAGGGAGTCTTTCAGACCTGTCTATCGAAGAACTGGCTGCCCTTTGTGTCGGCTATGGTCCGGGAACACCTTTTGCGGCAGTAGGAGACCGCAGTGATCCCTCCACAATCTTTGATGCAGATGGAAATCCTCTGACTATAAATAGTCATCCCACAGGTTATCCGGGATATGTTTCCCCAGCAATTGAAAGAAAAGGCATCGAATCAGTATTCTACAAAGACGGTCCGGCAGGAACCGGCGGCATTGCGTGGCCCACAGAAATGCTCATTGCCTGCGCCTTCGAACGGAAAGTGTGGCGAATGTTTGGCGATGCCGCAGGAGCGGAGTGCGAGGAACAGCAGGTGAATGTCTGGCTTGCCCCAGCGGTGAATCTCCATCGGAATCCTCTGTGCGGCAGGAATTTTGAATACTTCTCCGAAGATCCGTATCTGACTGGCATATGCGCCTGCGAGATTGCAAAAGGAGTGAAGCAAGGACGTCCGGTCATCGTGTGCCCCAAGCATTTCGCAGTAAATGAACAGGAGACATTCCGCAGGGGAAATGCAGGGAAAAAGGTAGACGCTGTTGACTCTATACTGACAGAGCGCTCGGCCAGAGAACTATACCTGAAGCCTTTTGAAATGCTGGTTAGAGAAGCACATATTGCCTGCATTATGACGTCTTTTAACAAGATAAACGGCGTTTTCGCCGGGGGCAGTAAGGATCTGTGCACCCGTATCCTTCGGGAAGAATGGGGATTTGACGGCGCTGTGGTGACAGACTGGGGCGATATGGATATTGTGGTAGACGGAGCAGACGCCGTGGCTGCGGGAAATGATATCGTCATGCCGGGCGGACCGCCGGTGATTCGTCAGATCCTGAAAGGATATGAAGAAGGAAGAGTGACCAGAGAAGAAATGGAAACAGCGGCAGGACATCTTCTGTGCATGATCCGCAGGATTCATGGAAAGGAGAAATAGAAGTATGGGAGAAAAAATCTACAAAACAGTTGAAAATTCAGGCGTCATGAATGTTGTGGCCGGAGCCCTTGCGATTGCTGTGGGAGTGTCTGCTCTGGTGAGCGGGATACGGCTTCTGATTACTCGGAGAAAGCTGCTTTTTTAAGGGGACTGCCAGATGAAAAAATATAAAAGGGAAAAACTAATTGTAAGTATTTTTGCCGTCATATTTGTTGTTATAGTGGTTATTCTTGGAAACTTTTTGGTTACATATATATCTTCTGACTTGAGTTTTGGCCAGAATTGTCTTTTGCGAATACCATTTTATGGAACATTAGTTTTTACATCTTCGCTTATAGGACTGCTGTTTAGAAACGATAGTAAAAAAGATATTGTCGAAGAAAATTCAAAAGGAAGGATTCAAGATGAATAAAATTACAGAAGTAAAAATAGAAAGAGGAATCCCGACTCTGTATGTGGACGGGCAGCCTTTTTGGGCGTTTGCAGGGGAGGTGCACAACTCAGCCGCCTATGCCCCGGACAGGATGGAGGCAGAGATATGGATGAAGATGGATCAGAGTCATCTGAATACACTGATTGTACCGGTGTACTGGGAGACGCTGGAGCCGGAAGAAGGCAGCTATGATTTTTCGCTTGTGGATTCACTTCTTGAGCAGGCTGTCAGATTTAAGAAAAAGCTGATCCTGCTCTGGTTCGGTCTATGGAAGAATGCAGAGTCGGCTTATGTGCCGGCATGGATGAAGCAGGACAGTGAAACATTTTTCCGTGCGGAAATGTATGGTGGAGAAAGGTTAAATACGATTTCTCCTCTGTGCTGGGAGGCGGTGGAGAGAGATGCCGCTGCATTTTCCCGTCTGATGGGACATCTGCGGGAGGTTGATAAAAACTCATCGGTCATCATGGTCCAGGTAGAAAATGAAGTGGGACTGCTTGGAACAGAGCGTGATTACTGCCGTCAGGCAGAGGAGGCGTTTACAGGAAATGTGCCGGATAAACTGATGGATGCAGCTGTAAAATCAGGAAAAATCCGTGCCAGGGAAACAGGATGGCCTGAAAAGGCAGACTGGACTGTCGTATTCGGAGAAGACGCAGGGGAGATTTTTTCCGCATGGTTTTTTGCCTCCGCTCTGGAGAGGATTGCATCAGTCGGAAAAAAAGAGTATCCTCTGCCCTGCTACGCCAATGTGTGGCTGAAACAGTTCCCCTGGTATGCTGGTTCTTATCCGTCGGGAGGCCCGGTGGAGGATATGCTCTGGGTGTGGAAAGCGGCGGCGCCTTCCCTCTTTACTATTGCCCCGGATATCTATGTCCCCTATGTGTCGGAGATCATGGAGAAGTATACCCGTCCGGATAATCCCCTTGTAATCCCGGAGGTGCGAAAAGACGCTGTAACAGCGTCATACGCTCTGTATGCTTACCTGAACTGCCATGCCCTGTGTTACGCACCGTTCGGGATTGAAGACCTGTGGCAGAAGGAGCCGGATGTGATCCCGAAAGAGGTGACGGAGGCTTTGAATATAGACCCGCTTTCTTTTGACATGACCGGGACAAAGGAGACTCTGGGAGAGGTATACAGACTCCTTGGCGAGATTAAGTCGCTGTATCTTAGGTACAGGGGAACAACTCATCTGAAGTGCTTTCTGAAAAATGCGGAAGGAGAGCAGGGATGTTATCTGAAGTTTAAGTCTTACGATATGGAAATCCGGTATCTGACGCAACAGGTTGGAATGCCAACGGCAGCCGGGGCTGTGTTCGAGTTGGACGAAAATAATTTCCTGATTGTGGGGATGATGTGCAATGTATGTGTGCATACAAAACCGGGTGATCACAGAAAGGTGGATTTCATCAGAAAAGAAGCAGGAACATACAGTGACGGACAATGGAGATGCAGGCAGAGACAGAACGGCGATGAAAAGATTGTGACTATGCTATATGATATGCCGGAATGTGTGAAGATGGAACTATTTAAGTATTAGGGCTTCACAGGCAGAAAGGAATAGGATTTAAGGGAAGAAAAAATATCAAAGAACTGATCTCACAGATGACCTTAGAAGAGAAAGCAAGTCTGTGCTCAGGACTGGATTTCTGGCACACGAAAGGCGTGGAGCGCCTGGGTATTCCATCGGAAATGGTATGCGATGGTCCTCACGGTCTGAGAAAACAGGACGATGCATCGGATCATCTCGGGATCAATAACAGTATCAAAGCGGTATGTTTTCCGGCAGGCTGTGCGACGGCTTCAAGTTTCAATCGTGATCTGGTAAGGAAACTGGGAGAGACACTGGGGGAAGAGTGTCAGGCGGAACATGTAAGTACCATCCTTGGTTCTGCGATGAATATCAAACGTTCACCGCTCTGCGGACGGAATTTTGAATACTATTCTGAAGATCCTTATGTATCCACAGAGATGGCAGGAGTTCTGGTACATGGTGTGCAGAGCAAACATGTGGGGACCAGCCCGAAGCGCTTTATGGCAAACAACCAGGAGTATCACAGGATGACCAGCTTTTCTGAGATGGGTGAGCGCACCATGAGAGAAATCTATCTGGCGTCCTTTTAGAGGATGGTAAAGAAAGAGAAACCATGGACGATTATGAATTCCTACAATAAACTGAATGGAACTTATCTCTGTGAAAATAAAGAAATCCTGTCAGATATGTGGAAAGCGGCGCATATGAGATACAGATTGGAGAAAATGCTCAGGATATCGTCCTTTCCAGTAGGGTAACTGTGAATTCAGTAACGGACATTCCAAAGGTATATACCAGAAATTCCACGATAGGGGAAATTTTGGCAGATACAAATGGAAAAGAAATTTTCCAAAAGACAATGGCCCAAATGTTGGGTGACAATGCACAGCTTATAGCAGCGCAGGAAGATAACAGCGGAGCGATTAATGAAGAAATGATGACGGCAATGGCGGAGGGAATGTCGCTAAGACAGTTGCTCAGTTTTATCCCGGGAGTTAGCCGAAATGTCCTTGAAGAACTAATAAACAAATTAAATAAACATAAATTTAAGATGGAGGAAGCGCAGCAATATTGGATTATGCGTTCTCTGCTCTCCCCCCCATTTTTCCCTTTATACTCGAAAAGCAGTTCTTCCTTTAGATATTCATTGTACATCAAAAAGCAATTAGATTAAATGTGTAGTGAAATACGGGAATAATGTCCGACAGACCAAAGCCCTCTGGTCTGCCGGCTTACGGAGAATTATCAAAATCAGAATTGTTTTGTATTTCTAAAAGTTGTTCTACAAGAAAATTTAAGGAGTTTATGAGCAATTTTTGATTTTGCTTGTTACAGGCATAAAATTTACCTAAGAAGTATTGGAGAGCTTCTTCATCAACAGGAGCTTTAGAAGGAAATATAGTATTTCCGGAAATACCGAGTCGATCAACTAAAAGACATAGGGTTTCGTAAGTGGGATTTTTTCTTCCTTTTTCTATATCCTGAATGGTTTTTACCGCCAGTCCAGACTGATCAGCAAGTTCCTGTTGAGTTAATTGACATTCTTTTCTTGCGGAACGTATTCGTTTCCCTAGAAAAATAAATTTATCTTCCGGCATAGTTGTTCACCTCAAATCTATTCTACTGTGCTGGTTTGACTTTTTGCATTGCCTTATAATGCCGGGAAAATACATATTAGTATGCCGGTTGCTTTGGGTGAATATCGCTGGCTTTGCTGTAAGAAAATAAAAAACAGTTTCTTACAGCAGGGCTTATTTTTCGTGCCGTCTGTGAGTTTCTGTTGGGAGAATCATGGACGGCCTTTTTTGTTATTATCTTTATCACTTAAAGTATAGGAAACTTTTCTTAAAAAAAATCTATTGTGGTTATGGGATTTTTATTGTTGGAAATCGGCACTAATCTACATAAAAAATCTATATAAAAGCTCAGGTCAACAATTCCTTAATTATGATGCCAGGAAGCGTAAAAAACTCCCTGGCGTTTTTCTTTGTCGAATTTTGTGGAACTTTCTCCAAAAACCTCGAAATCGTGGGCCGCCGATCATCAGAGTAAGATTCTGATGAAAGGTTTTGGAGAGGTTGGAGAAAAGTTTTTTAAAAAATTTTCCCGCTTTTTCGATTTTTTATCGGTTTATCTCCTGTCCTCGCTGTGAAAGGGAGGAACAGGCATCTTTTACTACGGCTTTAAGCAGAAGGGAGGTGATCCCTTTTGAAATTGAACCGTCAGGAAAAAGAAATCGTGCGGAGAAAATTTTGTACCTATTGCATTAAAGTTTTGCATGGTGAGGCACTGAATTATCTTGATGAGCTGGATCGGCAGAGAGAGCGGGAAGTGATCTTTTCTGAACTTCTTAAGAAAGATCTGGACGCTCTGTATTGCTGTGACGATTATGATATGGCAGATTATTTTACCGTTATGGGCAGACAGGTTCCCGTCCGTGACGAGTGGATCAGCATGGCGCTGAAAAAACTTCCTGTAAAAAAGCGGGAAATTATTCTGATGCTTTATTTTCTGAATATGACAGAGAAAGAAATCGCTGATTGCCTGAAATTGGTGCAGAGTACCATACATTATCATAAAGATGATTCTTTAAGGCTTTTGAGAAAATTGATGGAGTGAATTTACATATGAAATCAAAGAAACACAGAGAACTACCGGAGTTTGAAATTATCCAGGCAGCTATCGAAGGTGACGCCGAAGCAATCAATCAGATACTTTCCTATTTTCAGCCATTTATTAATAGTGAGTGCAAGAGAGAATATAAGGATGAATTTGGGAGAGTTCATTATGTGGTTGATGAATATATGAAAAGGCGGATGGAGACAAAGCTGATTACAAAAATTCTGGATTTTAAGATCCGTCTATAACAAAAGGACGGGAATATTCCCTTTCTATTCCCGTCTCTGAAAGCACTGTACCTTGATAATTGAATATTTTATCCTGCAGGACGTAAGGAAACAGTGGAGCCGGGTGGCAGATACGCCAGGATGATCCAACATCAATTCTAACTTTGCGACACTGTGTCGTAAAGTTCGTATATATAGACAGAGCAGAAGTTGAAGATGGATAGGAGCGAAGAAATATCATGCTGCGGGCAGAGCCTGGGAACTTTGCGGCGAAGATACTGTTTCTGATAATGATACTTCCGGAGAGGCTGCTCTGGTCTGAAAAGATGGTGAGATACCAATGAGGCTGTTCCCCGACAGCCGCCTGCAGGATTTTTGCAGTAACGAAAGGGGAGAATGAAATGGATACAAAAAAATTACTGCGATATACAATGCAGTTGGCTATGCTTAAACAGCTTTTAACAAAGAAGTTGATTGACGAAAATGAGTATTCGCTGATACAGAAAAGACTGATGAAAGATTATGGCATTATTTCCAATATTACCGCTTGACGAATCATTTGTGCTGATCTATAATAAAATCATCACTACGATAGGAATACAAAAAATAAAGGAGCGGAAAATGGAAATAGAATTGATTAAGGCAAATGAATTTTCTGAAAGCTCTGCCAGAAAACGTGCCGAGCGATTAAGAGTTGCCGCTTATTGCCGTGTGAGTACGGATGATGAAGATCAGATAAAAAGCTATAATTCTATGGTGAGGTATTATACAGACCTTATCCAGAATAATAAGGACTGGATATTTGTAGGTGTATATGCGGATAAAGCCATTACGGGAACAAAGATAGACAAGCGGGATGAATTTCAGCGGATCATTCAGGACTGCATGGACGGCAAGATTGATATGATTATAGCTAAGAGTATTCCCCGCTTTGCCAGAAATACATTAGATACTTTGAAATATGTCCGCATGCTGAAAGAAAGGAATATCGCAGTCTATTTTGAAGTAGAAAAGATAAATACGTTAAAGGATGGAGAATTTCTTATCACGATTTTAAGCTCTGTTGCACAGCAGGAGGTTGAAAATACCTCAGCCAATGTGAAAAAGGGACTGAAAATGAAAATGAAACGGGGAGAACTCGTTGGCTTTCAGGGGTGCATGGGCTATGATTATGATGTGGCTACAAAATCCATTTCCATTAACGAAGAAGGTGCAAAGGTTGTCCGCTATATATTTGAACGGTATGTAGCGGGAGCCGGAAGTACAATGATTGCCAGAGAATTGAATGAACAGGGAATAATGACAATAAAAGGAAATCCCTGGGTGTCATCCAGTGTCATGGGAATTATAAATAATGAAAAATACAAGGGTGACATTTTACTAGGAAAAACATTTACAGTCGATCCTATCTCAAAAAGACGGTTAGAGAACTTAGGAGAGGAAGATCGGTATTACATACATGATCACCATGAACCAATTATTTCAGAGGAAATGTTTGCCAGAGCGCAGGAAATCAGGAGCCGACGAAACGGAAACCGTAAGCATGGTGTTACTCCGGGAAAACGGGAGAAATTCAGCAGACAGTATGCTTTTAGCTGTTTGCTAGAATGTGGATTCTGTGGAGGCAATCTTTCACGTAGACGCTGGCACAGTAATTCAAAGTATAAGAAAACTATCTGGCAATGTGTGAAGGCTACGAAAGAGGGCAAGCGTTTCTGCCCGGATAGTAAAGGAATCCCGGAGCAGGTAATAGAGGAAGCCTTCGTGGAGTCGTATCGGATGCTCTGCAGAGACAATAAAGACGTCCTGGAAGAATTTCTGAAACGTACGGAAAAGGCTCTCGGAGAAAATTCCGCAAAAGATCAGTTGAACAAACTTCAAAAAAAGATTGATAATCTCTCATATAAGAGAAAGAAGCTGTTGGACAATTATTTGAGTGGTATTGTGGAACAGGATATTTATGAAGAAACAGATGCAAGTCTTAAGACCGATTTAAGCAATGCAAAAGCTAAGTTGGAGTATTTTCAACAGCAGGCGGATGAAGAAGGCTCGCTGCAAAGGAGGATTGCAGATTTTAAAAAAGCATTATCTCAAAATGAGGTGTTAGAGGAATTTGACAGGGGTATATTTGAGAGTATAATTGAAAAGGTAATCATTGGTGGTTACGATGAAAACGGAGAAAAAGATCCCTATAAAATTACTTTCATATATAAAACAGGATTTAAGAATGAAATTGGAAATGCAAAGAAGCGGTTTGGAAAATCCGCTGGTGTCGGTGACAAAGTGAAAAAAATGTGTTCCGATGTCAGTGACAAGGTGAAGGATGTGTATTCCAATGTTAGTGACAACACATGTGGAGACGGTTGTCTTGTTGGGTAGGAAAAAATCCACCGAGGATATGGTATATGCGTATGTGGATTATGAGCCAGAAGATGATACGTATTTACAGGGCATGAAAGGTAATGCAACGTATCGAGAAATTAAGGAATGGATAAAGGCAGAATATGGAATGTCCGTATCTTCTCTTTATGTAGCACAGATAAAAGACAAATGTGGCTTTGAGAAGCGTCAGAATTACAATATAGGCGAAAATAAAGCTCATGTGCCGAATTGTCCGCCTGAGAAGGAAAAAGCGATTTTAGAGGCATTTAAACACTTTAGAATGATATAAGAGATAGTGGGTAGGAAAGGTTCGACAGGAATCAGGATGCTGAGGAATGTCGAACTCTTTTTTTATGCTTGAAATAGATACAAAGTAGATATTTTTAGCTATAAAATTAGTGATTGGATTTACTATAAAATCAGAAATCCCGCACTGGCACTGGATAAACGCACGATTGAAAAATAATTAAAAAAGTGGGTAGGAAAATATAACGAAATGTGATATAATATAGAAAAATAGAAAAAATATCAGAATAAATAGAAAACAAACAGGAGGTATAAAACTATGGCTGCCAATAAAACGATTGGAAATATTCCATTGGGTGAAAAAATGAATCTGTCTATAGCAGAAGCATCTGTGTATACAGGAATTGGACAGGTCACATTGAGAAAATGGTTAAGAGAGCCGGATTGTCCATTTTTAATTTGGGTGGGTCCGAAGAAAATGCTGGTTCGCCGACAGGAGTTAGAGGATTATATTCATTCTAAGACTATGTTCTTTGACAAAGAAGAAAAGAAAAAGTAAAATACAAAGAAAAAACAGCTACGAATGGGCGTTCGTAACTGTTGGTTGATTTATGGCATTGTGGATAAATGCAATATTTTATAAGTTAATTATAGCAAAAAAATGTCCATAAATCAACCGATTTTCAAAATTTAATATGAGAATTATGAAAAGGAGTTGAAAGCTATGGGAAATGATAGAATTTCAATTATGCATAGAGTAACAATGGAAACATTGGAAGACATTAAATCAAATACGCAAAGTGTGACACCGGAAGAAGTAAGAAATCAGATTATGGAAAATGTCCGTGGTGCTGTGAAATTGGAAAATGTGAATCGTGAAAAAGGAGAAAAAATAAGGCTTGCAGAAACCTTATTACCACAACAAGTCGCATGGGTATTAAACACATTACATCCAATTTGCTTAATCGAAACAATTGATGGTCGTAATGACGATACAGGTAACATTCTGGGATTGTATCAGGAAGATGGACTGGACGAAGGTATTTATATTACTTCAGAGGATGTATTTATTAAAATAGCGAGAGAATATCATCCATTTATTTCAACAGGTGACTTGAATGAAATGTTTGCTTGTTTGAAGGATTGTGCTCCACGAAAGCAAAAATGCAAAGCAAAAAACTTGATTGCCGTAAACAATGGAATCTTTGATTTTGACACGAAGCAATTACGTCCATTTACACCGGACCTGGTGTTTCTGTCAAAGTCCAGAGTAAGTTATAAAGTAAATGTACAGAATCCAGTGATTCATAACAATGACGATGGAACAGACTGGGATGTAGAAAGTTGGATGGCAGATTTATCGGATGACCCAGAAGTTGTGCATCTGTTATGGCAAATCTTAGGGGCAATTATCCGACCGAATGTGGCATGGGATAAATCTGCTTGGCTGTATTCCGAGTCTGGAAATAACGGAAAAGGAACCCTTTGTGAATTGATGAGAGAGTTATGTGGAAAGAAATCCTATGCAGCGATTCCACTTGCGGATTTCGGTAAGGATTTTTATCTTACACAACTCTTAAATGCCAGTGCTATTATCGTCGATGAAAATGACGTCGGAACGTATATTGATAAAGCTGCAAATTTAAAAGCAGTTGTTACGGGAGATGCTATTATGATTAACCGTAAATTCAAAGACCCGATTACTTATCAGTTCCGAGGATTTATGGTACAGTGCTTAAATGAAATGCCGAGAGTAAAAGATAAATCGGATTCTTTTTACAGAAGACAGATTTTCATTCCATTTACCAAATGTTTTACTGGAGTAGAACGAAAGTATATCAAACAGGATTACTTACATAGACAAGATGTATTGGAGTATGTGTTACATAAAGTATTACACATGGATTATTATGAATTGGATGTTCCAGCAAGTTGTCAACAGGCATTAAATGAATATAAGGAATTTAATGACCCAGTACGACAATTTGTTTCAGATATTTTTCCAGAATTACAATGGGATTTGGTTCCGTTTACATTCTTATATGATTTATACAAAGCATGGTACGTAAAGAATGTCGGAAGAAGTGACGTTGTTGGGAAACAGGTATTCATTAAAAATCTGATAGCTGTATTAGATGAAAATTCTGAATTTATCTGTGAGGATAAGTCAAAAAAATACAAACCGAGTACAAAAATGGACAAAGCAGAACCGCTGATTGCGGAATACGATTTAAAGGATTGGATGAATCCTATGATGTCCGGTAGTCATGACATCGAGAAACGATGTCATCCCGTGTTACAAGCCAATTATAGAGGAATTATTAGAAACGATAATTAAAAGATGGAGACGGCACGATGTGCCGTCTCTAGTTAGGTGTCCAGCTACGCTGGACTTATAGGCTTTGCTTCGCAAAGCCGGACATAATACAGAAAAAGCTTAGAGGTAATGCTGTAAGAGCATTACTTTTTTTGTGGAAACGAAGGGCGGTACCATTTTTGAAAACAAAAATGGTACCCGCAATCCCTGATGTACACTAGGATTTCTTAAAAAGTACCATTTTTCCATATATATTCTCTATAATATTACGCGGGTGTACTATTATCAATACTTTGTGTAATGTATTGATTTAGGTAAAAAAAATATATATTATAGGAGAGAAATGCTGGAAAAACGGTACCGAAGCACTTTTCCTAGTGCTGGTGCGGTTTTTCCGGTACCGTTTTTATTTTCAAAAATGGTACCGAGAAATTTTACAGGCACTCCTCATTTCGAGATTTATTTTGTATCACTGCTTATTACCTGATGCTCTGCCCTCTGGGCAGAGCATCGTCTATCTTCCCCTTCCTTACAACTTTCCCTTTTAGAACATTAAAATTAAGCGTAGCAGAACAACGCTATGTTCTGCTTGATTACCCTTATTCACAGGCAAATACAATGTCAATGGGTCCGAGGACGGCGTAGCCCTTGCCATTTACATTGTATGTGGTCTGTGATATTGGATTTTTCTTTCTTGATAGGTTGACAAATAGTTATTCAGTATCTATAATATATCTATAAATAGATACCAAGTATATATAAAATAGATACTAAGAAAGGAGAATCTTATGAAAACAGTTGTCTTTGTGTCAGAGAAAGGTGGAGTGGGAAAGACCCGTCTTTCGGATGAGCTGTATTTTTATTATACCCGCCAGGGTGTTCCGGCTTCTCTGTATTCCTTTGATGGACAGTATAAGAACCGTAATACAGATAAAAAGGTATCGAATCCAGATGTTGCGATTGTAGACACGCCGGGACGTATCATGGATACGAAAACAACACAGACCATTGAAGGTGCTGATATGGTGGTAGTTCCAGTACGTCCAACAGGTGGAAATATCGAAGCCTTTACTAGAACAATTGCTCTTGTAAAAGACCATGCGAATTGTCCTGTGATGATTGTAGTAAATGGAGCGAATCGGTTCAGTGCAACCACATCGTTTATGGAGTGGTTGGAAAAGTTTCGTACAAAAGAGAAGCTGGATGCCATTATGGTGATTCCTCAATCCGAAGTGTTGGTACAGGCAGAAAATTATAGGTGCTCTGTCAATGAAATCAACCGTACATCCCCAGCAACACAGGCGGTCAATGCATTGTGCGATAAAATCAGTGTTCTTACAGGTCTTCCAGTGGAAAAACGACAGACAAAGAGTAAGAAACTGGTTGCAAAATAGATATTTAATATCTATAATGTAGCTATATATAGATATTGAGTATTTACAATGAATGGAGAGGTACACATGGCAAAAAAAGATATGGCAAGTATGTTAGACAGCTTTGAAAGTGATACAACAAAGGAACATGATGATGCTGTGGCAGTAGCCACAGGACAAGCCGATAGTTCAAGGGCAACTGCTTTGGTTTCTATGACGAAAGCAGAGAAGGAAAGACTGACAAGTAAGGCAAAAGCACATGGTTTGAGCCTGTCAGCTTTTTTCCGTCTGGCTGCGGATGAATATATGGCAAATCATAATTGGTAAGAAAGAGAGAGCGATTTCTTCTTTCCATAGGTCATCGGATAACTTATAATAGATTGTATCATATGAGAAAAAACTAAAAAAAGTTGTGAAAGACAAGTCTTAATGGCTTGTCTTTTTTTGTTGTCTTCACATCACGTGTGTATTCTGATTATCAAAACTGGGTAGGAAATTATCTATGAGCAGTTTCTCGCCATATTATAGCTATTTTAAGGTGTTTTGGGATATCTTCTCTAGGTTTATCTTAAATCGTTTGTATGAGCGTTTAAATGCGTTTTAAGGCTATAATCTTATAATATATAAACTTGGGTAGGAAATTTTTGTGGTTGACCAGACATGTGAAATTTAGTATAATGTATGGTGTAATAGTGGTATAACACCATATATTAAAGGGAAAATGATACAAGAAAAGGAGAGTTGATGATATGGGAGATACAGAAAAGAAAACAAAGTCAGCTCGTAAAGTAGATGGGAAGACTAGTGTATATATGAATCCGGCAGATAAAGAACGATTTGTGAGAATTGCAGAAGAGCATGGTTTGAATTTATCTGCATTTTTTAGATTGGCTGCAAACGAGTATATTAGGGAACATAATTGGGAGTAGAAAGGGGTGACTGGATATGCTGAGACATGACATGGTAGACACTGTCGGAAAAGAATTTCTGACAAGCAATATTGAGGCTGGCGAGTATAGCTATGTACAAGCCGCAGGTGGTAAATCACAATTAGAAGCAAAAGTTGGTCACTCTATTTCTCATTTCAAATTAGATATTCGATTTGAATGTGAAGATGTAGTGGTTTTGATTGAAACGAAACAAAATTTTGTTTCTAGTGATGAAGACCAGCTTCGTGAATATTTAGAAGAGGAACGTGCGATTCATCCGGGAAGAAAGGCTATTTGTATTCTTGCAAATACAAACAATGACAAAATTAAAGTTTGGAAATCATTTGTAGATGATGAGCACTTGTTAAAAGATGAGAGTATGTTGGATAGAATGGAACATTACGTGAAATTGTTCAAAATCAATAAGTCCAACGACCGTGAGACGGTTCTTAAAAATACATATGCTTTGAATGAACTTTTGCATAAAAAAGATATTGATGAAAATCTCCGTAGTCAGTTTGTAGGAACCAGCCTTTTATACATCAAAGACCTTGTAAAAAAGAAAGGCGTTGTTTCGATTACCAAAGAATTTGTAGATTCGTTGAAAGAAATGTGGTCTTTAATGACACCGAAGGGGATTCGAGGAGCCATTGAAGGTGTATTATCCGATTTATTGGATGGTTCGGATAATAAAACAAAGAAGATTGAATTGCTTCAGAAAAATGTTCTTGGAAATCAAAAAGTACGAGCATTAAAAACTACGGATTGGATGGACATTCTCGAAACAATTATTTTAAATATTTACAGATATATTGATACGGATAGTTCCGAAGGACAGGATATTTTGAATATGTTCTTCATTGCATTTAATAAATACACGGGAAAAGCGGATAAGAATCAAGCATTTACACCTGACCATATTACAGAGTTTATGTGTAGGGTGACAGGTGTGGATAGAACAAAATGTGTATTAGATGCGACCTGTGGAAGTGGTTCGTTTCTTGTACAAGCGATGGTAAAAGAGCTTGCGGATTGTAGACGTGGGAAACGAGAAGCAGAAGCGAAGGATTTGATGAAAAAAGTAAAAGAAGAACATATTTATGGGATTGAAATCGAGGAAAAAGCGTATGGTTTGGCAACGACAAATATGCTGATACACGGAGATGGAAATAGCAATATTAAGTTTGGAAGTTGTTTTGATTGCAAAGATTTTATCAAACAGGCAGACCCAGACATTATTTTGATGAATCCACCGTATAATGCGAAACCGATTGGTATTCCTGCGACATATAAAGCAAATTGGGGAAAAGCAAAAGATGGAAAGGAAGACCCTACAAAGGGACTTGTATTCATTCATTATCTTTCCGATATCATTCAAGAAATGAATGAGGAACGAGAAAAGAATGGACTTCCACGCAAGACTGTGAAAATGGCTGTGTTACTTCCTGTATCTACTGCAATTGGAACGAAAAATGTGATTCAAGAAGAGAAGATTGCTATGTTGGAACATAATACATTGGAGGCTGTCTTCACATTACCGAACGAGATTTTTTATCCGGGAGCTTCTGTATCGGCTTGTTGCATGGTGTTTACGCTTGGCGAGCCACACGTAAAAGCAGATGGGACGATGAAAGAGACATTCTTTGGGTATTATAAAGAAGACGGATTTAAGAAGAAAAAGGCTCTTGGTCGTGTAGAACAGTTTGATGAAAATGGGGATAGTAAATGGAAAGCAATCGAAGAAGAGTGGTTGAGATTGTTCCGCAATCATAAATCAGTGGATGGATTATCTGCAACTGCTGAGGTGTCCGGTGAGAATGAATGGCTTTGCGAAGCGTACATGAAGACGGATTACAGCAAGTTGACCGAAGGTGATTTTCAACAGACATTAAACAATTATCTTGCATACCTTATGAAAGAGGGTAAGATTTATGAATCTTAATGTGAGGGAATGGAAAGAATTTTTAGCAAAAGATATCTTTGATATTAAATACGGAGTCAATCTTGAATTGAATGCTTGTGAAGAGAGCAATGATAAGGATGCTGTTAATTTTGTGAGTAGAACAGAAGACAATAATGGCGTATCTGCTAAAGTGAGAAAAATTGATAGTGTAAATGTGCAGAAGGCAGGGTTGATTACTGTAGCTGGTGGTGGGAGTGTTTTATCTACCTTTGTTCAACCGGATGATTTTTACAGCGGTAGGGATTTATATACTTTGGATGTGAAAGCTACTGTTTCTGAGGAAGTCAAACATTTTCTTGTTACGGTAATTACGCTAAACAAGTATAAATATAATTATGGTAGACAGGCGAATAAAACACTTCCTTTTTTGGAATTAAAACTCCCAATCCAACATAATCCAGACAGAACACCATACATTGACCCTAATCATACATACTCAGAAGATGGATATGTTCCAGATTGGCAATTCATGGAAGATTATATGAAATCGTTACACCATAAACCATTGACAACAAAGAATACAGTTGGAAATGGATTGGCTTTGAATGTGGATGAATGGAAAGAATTTAGATTTGGTGATTTGATAGACAAACCATATAAAGCGAAAGCTTTTAATAAAGATGATTTAGAGATTGCTGTAAAGGAAGGGCTTCGTTATATTACAAGAACAGGAGTAAATAACGGTTGTGAAATGATTGTAAATGCGTCAGAAATTCCTCAAAAGTATGTAGAAAAAGGAAATGCTATTTCAATTGGTGATACAACAGCTACTTGTTTTTATCAAGACGAAGATTTTATTACAGGTGACCATATGGTGATTGTTCGTGCGAAATGGTTGAATAGGTCTAATGGATTATTCGTTGTTGGTATGTTACAAAATGAACAATATAAATATTCCTATGGTAGAGCCTTTTTGATTGACAGGATACAAGAAACCATGATGAAACTCCCAATCCAACATAATCCGGATGGGACACCATATATTGACTGTAATTGCATATACTCGGAAGATGGGTATGTTCCAGACTGGCAGTTCATGGAAGATTATATGAAAGCATTACCGTATGGTGACAGGTTGTAGTTATATAAAGTATCGGACTTCATTTTTGAAAGACTATATGTTATATTATATATAGAAAATTACATAAAAAAGTTCATGAGCGAAAACTCAAAAGAAGGCACTTTGCAAAGACTGGATAAGACCTTCTGAGACAATAACAGGTGTGACGAACTGTTATTGAATGAGTACAGCTTGTCAAACATCAATACAATCATGGGTTGTATTGTTTTAAAAAAGCGGTGAACAGATGATGGAACATAAGGTTCTTGATTCTGTTTGTCGCTTTTTATTTTTGAAAAAAATAAATTTGATTGGAGGAATTTAATATGGCTGCATTAAAAGATGTATCTTTAGAGTTAGCACGTATGCAACGTGAAATGAAAGCAAAAGAAGCAGAATATTTTCGTACAAAGGCAAAACCGTTGATTAAAATTTTTGACGATGTGATGGGAAACAATACAGAGTTTTGTAAGAAAATCACGGAGTTTAATCGGGAAGATATTCGTGTGATTGTGAACTGGATTGTGAAAAATTTCGATACAATTTTAGAAGGTGCGAAACCAGAATTGGAAGAAGTTCGTGTAAAGAGAGAGAAGCGAATTGCGAAAAGAAAAGAAACACATAGAGTGAACGTACAGAATGAAAACGCATGGAGACAAATACAATATGATGCAACGCTTAGGGATATGAATGAAGACGATGACGAAAGTTGGAGACGTGAACCGAGTTATGATACAGAAGAATATCCAGAAGAATTGAGACAGATGCATAATCAACAATACGGCTCTGGAAACTATCAGGGATAGCGTAACAGCGAAGCGTTCGCTAAGAAAGGAAGGGGTCAAGGGGAAACTTTGTTTCCCTTGCAAGTAAGCAAGGCGAGTTCCGAAGGAACGAAGTCCTGCGTTAGGGTTTTGGAGGCATCCGCCGACAAACCCTATACTTGCATATCTAAAAAACATGTAATTGGGCTTCAGCGTGCCCTTCCTGAACTGAGGGTTACTGGGCTTCCGAGTGCCCCACTTGAACATAGGCAAGGCATCCTTTAGGGATGCCGGCAGAATTATAACAGGAGATACGTGTGGAAGGAGCAAGGATATATGAGAGAGACAGCAACGAACAATAGCGTGCAGGGTGAAGAAATACAGAAGGTAAATCTTGTGAAAATATCCGCACGCATCAATCAGAAGATTGACGATGTTATGCGTGAGATGGCGAAGGAGTATGGAGTATCTTTTTCCGAAGTGGTACGACTTGCCATTGATGGACATTTGGAACAATATTTCGGAAATGTGCAGTACATGGATGCAGAACAGGGAAAAGAAATCAGAATGAGATGTGCATTACTTGGAACAGAGATGCAACATATCCGGAATGAATTGAATAAGATTGGGGTAAACGTAAATCAGATTGCAAAGTGGAATAATATCGAAGCAGAAATCGTGCAATTAAAACAGAGCATGGCAGGTAAGACAGCAAAAGAGAGATACGAAATTGTAGAACGAGTTCAGTTCTTACAGAAGTGTCAAAATGAAATCTTATTGCGTGTGGTTCAGCCATCTGATATAGAAGAATATGTGCAACGATATGAGAGAGCCACCGAGGGGGTATCGAAAGCATTATGGCATATACAAGGGTAACCAGAACTGCAAATGGTAGAGGAGCACTTATGTATGCTGCTGGACATGCAAAGGGACATAACGGACATGAACAACGAAATGCAATGGTGGGTTATGTGAATTTATTACCGGGTGTTGACCCAGCAGACCAGATGCAGACGAGATGGAACAAAGCGAGAAAAAATCATACAACACAGGTGTTACGTATTGTACAATCGTTCAGTAGAAATGAGTTGAATCCAGATAATCCAGAAGATATTCTGACAGCCAACATGATTGGACAGGAATTTGTTCAGAAGCATTATCCAAACAGACAGGCAATGGTATTTACACAGATAGATGGAAAGTCTGGGTTGGTACATAATCATGTGATTATCAGTGATACAGATTTGATTGCATCAAAAGGATGCACGAAAGACCAGTATTACTTTCCAAAGATTATGGAATGGACAAATGAAATTGCGGGACAATACATGGAGTTGGATTTTGGAGACAAGACCGAAGATAAAACGACACAGACAGAACGTCATAAGCGTGAAGTTGGTGAGTATGTATGGAAGGATGATTTGAAATCCCGTATTACAGAATCCATGCAAGTATCCGAGACAGAAGCAGACTGGATTTCAAATCTTACAAAGTATGGTGTGAACGTGGAAGTCCATGATTCAAAGAAACGTGGAAAATATTATACGTATGAATTGATGGATACATCAAAGTTCCCAGATGGGAAAAAGATTCCAGCAAATTTGAAATCAAGGTCTTATAAACTTGGTACAAGGTACGATGCAGAAGAAATTGAATCCTATTTTCTGAAAAAGGAACAGGAGTTACAGAAACAAAAAGAGGCACAAAGAGAAGTTCCAGAAGAAAAAGTGGTGAGACAGAAACCGGAAATGAGGTTGCAAGAATCAAAATCACAGGAACCTGTATCACCAGCACCAAAACCAGTACATCGGGTGAAACAGAAACCAGCTCAAAAGCCAGTAGCAAGACCAGCAATGCCGAAACCAAAGGTTCCAGCACAGACAACTAATATTGTTCGGCTCATAGGTGAAGACGATATTGATGATATGACGGATGTGGTAGATGAACCTGTATCTAGGGATGATACTGATTGGATGGCATTGGCTTTAGAACGGAAAATGCGGCAGGATGCAAAGAAGAATCGGGAAAAAACGCAAGAACGTTTAAATACAGTACGTAAAGATGCAAGTTATATGACACGTTTGCGGTCTTCGGATGTAGTTGCCCGGATTCGGAATGTTCAAAGGGAAGATGATAATTCACCAGATTTATAAGAAAACAAAATACAAGCATAATAATCCTTCTGAAAGCGTAAAAGGCTCTCAGAGGGATTTTCTTTGCTTTTTACGATAAAAATATCGTGAAAAAGGAAAAACGGCTTAAAACGCATTTTAGAGCGTTTTACGGCTATGTGCGAAAAAGCTTGATTTCTATGGATTTTTCTTGATTATAAGGTGTGATAAAACTTGATATATTAGAAAATAGCAAGTATAATAAAAGCACGATGATAATGAGAAAAGAAAGTGGGTAGGAAAATGGCGAAAAAACTAAGGTGTTATCTGTACACAAGGGTATCTACGGGGATACAGGTGGATGGCTATTCTCTGGAAGCTCAAAAGGAGCGATTAGAGAAAGAAGCTATACACAGGGGCATGAAAGTGGTCGGAACATACAGTGATGAAGGTAAATCAGGAAAAAACGTGACAGGAAGACCAGAGTTTCAGCGGATGCTTGCAGATATTCAATCTGGAAAAGATGAAGTGGATTATGTGCTGGTCTTTAAACTTTCACGATTCGGGCGAAATGCAGCAGATACGTTAAATAGTTTGCAATTCATGGAAGATTATGGAGTGAATCTGTATTGTGTGGAAGATAACATTGATAGTGCCGGAGCTGCTGGAAAGTTGATGATTTCCGTAGTGGCTGCGGTAGCAGAGATTGAACGTGAAAATATCCATGAGCAGACGATGGCTGGGCGTAGGCAAAAAGCTCGTGATGGTAGATGGAACGGTGGTTTTGCACCATACGGATATACGCTGGTACCTCGTGACGGGGAACGTGGGAAAGTGCTTGAGATAAACGAAAAAGAAGCGGAGCTGGTTCGGATTATCTTTGATAAATTTGCCAATACGGATATGGGATGTAATGCTGTGGCAAAATGGCTAAATGACCATGGTTATACAAAAGAAGTACGTCAGAATGGAACCTTATCCAATATCAGCTCTAATTTTGTGAAGTTGGTAATAGATAATCCTGTGTACATGGGAAAAATCGCATACGGAAGAAGAAAGACCGAAAAAATCGAAGGAAAACGCAATGAATATCATGTGGTAAAACAGGCAGAAGATGCCTATGAGCTGTATCAGGGAATACATGAAGCCATTGTATCCGAGGAATTATGGCAGAAAGCTCATGCGAAACGTCTGGTAACAGGCGTGAAGTATGATAAAGTCCATGATACAGGGCATTGCCATATCCTATCGGGCTTGTTGCGATGTCCAGAGTGTGGGGCGAAGATGTATGGGGTAGTCAATCGCAAAAAAAAGGCTGGTTCCGATGATTTTTACAAGGATATGTGGTATTATAAGTGTAAAAATCGTATCAAGGTGGAAGGACATTTTTGTACCTACAAAACCCATATCCGACAGGATATTGTCAATGCAGAGGTTATCAGCATTGTAAAATATGCTTTGAATGACGAAGAATTTAAACGTAGGATTGCACAAAAAGCTGGTGGAAAGGAAGACGGTTCTCTGGATGAATTGGTAGCAGAGAAAACACGTCTGGAAGATACGAAGAAGAAACTGGAAATCCGAAAAAAGAAAATGTTAGATAAAATCGGAAACATGGATGTGGATGATGAATTATATGATACTCTTTTTGAGGATTATATGGGTGTTGTACGGGAATTGACGGAAAAATTGGCAAAGTTGGATGCGGATTTACTGCGAAATAACATTGCCATTGAGAATATGCAAAAGCAGACCTTTACAGCCGAACAGTATTATGAATTGCTGGATGCAATCGTGCGATACATGGAAGAAATTCCAGAGAATCGAATAAAACAGTTGATGGGACTTGTACTGGATAAAGTAGAGCTATTCCCAAAACGACAAGCAAATGGTCGATGGGTGCGAAATGTGAGATTTAAAGTGCCGTTAGACGTAGATGGAACCTTTTATGATAGTATTGGTTTCCGTGGGGATGGAGAAGAAAAGAGCGAGGAAGACGGTTCTGTCTATTTCCTACCCAATGAAACGCACGACGAGACGGTTGTACTGCTTTCCCACAAAAAGCCAGACGGACATATCAACGTAAAAGTTGAGTTTGGTGAGGGTGAGGGAAAAGTTCCGCTTGATAATATCGCTAAAAGAGCCGAAGAATATAAGCCCAAAGAACGAGTGACCTACAAAATGATAAAGGAGTACATAGAAGCTAAATATGGCTTCAAGGTACATACCGCATATATCGCAGAGGTAAAGAGAGATTTAGGCTTGCCGATGTACGATGCTCCTAATGCGGTAGAAGAATTGAAACAGCCGAGGAAGCATCCGACAGCGGAGAAAGTGGAAGCGATAAAGGATGCATTGAAGCATTTTGATTTGATTTAAATAGATTTAGATAAGGAGGGGTTGAGGTGAAACTAAAGAAGATAGCAATTACAAATTATAGACAGTTTCAAAATGCAGTTATTAATTTTGATGATGAATTGACGATTTTAGCTGGTGCTAACAATAGTGGAAAAACGTCTATTATTGAATTGTTCAAAAGAATTTTTAAAGATAAGAATTTTTCAAAAGAGGATATTTCAGCAGAGTACTACTCAAAGTTACAGTATGACTTTATATCTTGTATAAATAAAATATATAATACTACCGATAAAGAGACAGAGTTTAGAGAAAATGTTAAGAAAGAGTTTTCTACAGAAAATAATAACAAATGGACAGCTATAAAAATCAAGATAGAAGTTCAATATGACAAGAATGAGAGTATTTCTTTGTTTTCAGACTACTTGATGGAATTAAGTGACACATGTACAAGCTTCTTCTTTTTATTTAATTATGAAGTTAATATAACTGAATTAAATAAACTCCTTAGTTTGAATGCTACAAATTTATTGGATAAAAAACACGAAATACAAAAACTGGAAGCAGGAAGAAAGACCAATAAAACTAGAATAAAGTTAACTGAATTACAAGCAGAATATGAAGAATTTTTAAAAGAAATATTTGATGGAGCATTAGAAAATAGAGTATATTTTGCTGACCAAAATTATGAGAATGCAGGGCAGATTAGTGTAAGAGAATTTCAATCACTTTTCAATTATAATTATTTAAATGCTACGCGTTTATTAAATGATGAAAAAACAGATAATTATTTTTCGATAAGTAAAGAACTACTTAGTCATTTTAAAAAAAGTAATGATTGGGAAGAATTTAAAAAGCAAATAATAAAAGATATTAAAGAAGGTCTAAAAGAACAAAAGCTCAACGAGAAAGTTAAAGAACATTCTTTAATAAAAGCACAAAACGCCTTGGATAGTATTGAAAAATGTTTTGAGTATAATAAAGGAGAATTTTCATTACAAACAGATATCTCTGATGAATTACTCTTAGGCTTTTTATCGTCTTCATTACAGACATTTTTTGAATTCGAAAATGGAACCAAACTTAAAGAGTTTTCTCAGGGATTAGGAATAAGTAATCTAATATTTATGTGCCTAAAGGTAGAAGCATTTGTCCAACAATATCAATCTGATGTAGTGGATATCTTTGTCATTGAAGAACCAGAAGCCCATATGCACCCACAAATGGAAAGAATGTTAATCAAATTTTTAAATGAAATATTGCTAAACGAGGATAATAACCGTGTGCAGGGAATTATTACGACACATTCTAGTGAGATAATTAAGTGTTCCGATTTAAAAAATATTAGAGTATTAAGAATTGATAAACTATTAAAAAGTGCTGTTTATGATATGAATTTATTTAAACAGAATTTGGAAACAGAAGAAGAAAGACAATTTTTCTCATTTTTATTCTCTATAAACTATTCAGATTTGATATTTGCGAATAAAGTCATTATGTATGAAGGAGATACTGAAAAATTATATATTGAAAAACTCTTAGCAGAAAAAGAATTTGAAGGATTGTCAAATCAATATGTTTCTTTTGTACAGGTGGGTGGTGCGTATACTCATTGGTACAGAAAGTTGGTGTATTTCCTGAAAATAAAGACGCTGATAATTACAGATATTGACTATTGCAAAAAATTAACATCAATCGATGAAATCAAAGATGATGATGGAATTACAAATGCAGGTTTAATTCAGTATTATAAGGACTACGTTACTGTTAACATAATAAAGAGAGATATTTTGCCATATTGTGAACATAAGTGTAGGAAACAATTAAAAGATTGCCTTTATGAAAAAACGGAAATGGAAAGGATATCTTTAATACAGTCAGATTTTCGGAAAAAGCCATGCCCTAAAATAAAAAAACCAGATTATTCTATTATGAAGAAAAAACCTACTGTAGTAGATATTGATTCGTGGATAAAAAATCCTGATTGTGAATTGATTAAAGTTGTATCACAAGGAGAAGCTGATGCGTATACTCGTACATTGGAAGAGGCGATGCTATGCAAACTCTTAGGAATTACAGTAGAGAGCAAAAAAAGTTCGGATTGGTGGGAAAAACAGATATCGATTAATAAAATTAAATTGGATATTCCAACTAGAAAAAAGAATATAACGGTAAGAGATATTTTAAATGAGAATAAAAATAACAAAACAGATTTCATGTATTCAATAATTTTATCGGAATTACATTTAAAAGCTTTACCGAATTATATACGGGAGGGATTAATTTGGCTGATGTAAAGAAATTGAATAATATGTTTTTAGTTAACGCACCGGCAGGTAGCGGAAAAACGACATACATTGAAAATACGATTATTAATCTACTTGCCCAATATCCTAATCGTAGAATACTAAGCATTACTTATACAAATAGAGCAAAGGAAGAATTAAATTCTAGAATTAATAGTAAAAATGTTACAGTAGATACAATTCATTCATTTCTTTCTGACTTTGTTGGTCTTTACTTTTCAAAACCAGAGGTGATTGATTTATACCTTCAAGTGTTTGAAAAGAAGATAAAGGCACTGATTGACAATGGAGAAGATGATTCCAAAAATGCAAGATATATTGATAAGTTTGGAAAACTGGATTTTGAAACTATTAAAAATAATCTACATAAAGTTTTTTACAATGAGCAATCCTATAGTAGCTATTATTATGGAGGGCTTTCTCATGATGATATGTTATTATTTTGTCGCAAGATGTTTGAAAAGTTTGAGATGTTAAAAAAACGTTTATCTAATAAATATAGGTATATTTTTATCGATGAGTACCAAGATACATCTGCGGATGTGTTATATATTTTTTATCAATCTGTGCTGAATACGAGCAGTACCTTATACTTGCTTGGAGACAAAATGCAAGAGATATACAATAATTACGACGGTTCTTTTAATACTATACTTAATAAGTTTAATCAAGATGATGACTTGCGTATTAATTATCGTTGTTCTTCAAATATTGTTGGAATTCTCAACAACTTGTATAATGATGAGAAATTTTTTCAGCAACCAAATAAATCTAGTGGAAAAGTCAATCCTACTATTGTGATAACAAATGATTTTTCGGAGTCTTTTATGGAGCAATTTAAAGATTATATGCAGTTATATCTGTTTAATCGTGAACGTTTTGAAAAGATTGGAGCAAGTGATTTATATAGTGCATTATCAGATATGAAAGCGTATAAATTTCCTTCTCAATATACGCCTGTCGATGTGTTGACAGATACGACAAATGATAATCCTGATAAATTATTTCGGATATTATTTTGTGTTTGTGATTTTATTAAAATGGTAAGTATGGCTGCCTACGGCAAAAGCATTCAATTTGCTAGAGAAAAAAAGCAAATATTTAACAGTGGATTTACTAATATTGAGTTTCATAATGATAAAATCATTTTCTATGATAAAGTTCAAAAATTAGAGGAAGCATATGATTTGTCGACGATGACCATACAAGGGTTTTGTGAATTTCTGACTGACAATGAATATTGTAATAAGGATATTTTTCTTCCGTTTATAGAAGATACGGAATATGAAAAAGTGTTGAAAGTGTCGTTGTCACAACTGCATGCATTATATGCATATTTAGGTGCTCCTAGCGTTTCTACACAGCATGGAGTAAAAGGTGAAGGACATAATAATGTTTGCTTTATTGCCGAAGATTCAACCCGAAATCCAATAGTTTATATGTATGAATTTTTTCAGTTGTTATGTGCTGAGGATATTAATTTAACGGATTTTCAGAATTTTTATTATGATTATGTATCCGAAATAAAATCAATTAATTTAACATATTTAAAACCAGCTAAAACGTATAAAGCTCATGAGGGAGAATATTTACAATATGCTCAGTATATAAAAAACAAGTATAAGGACAATAAATATTTTTTGTTTTGTCAACAAAAATATTATGATAAGTATTTGGGCAATCCTAATTCAACTAATGCAAAAGACTGCTTTAAATCAACAAAAATTCAAGGCATTTTATGGGCATATAAATTATTTTATGTAGGATGCTCTCGTGCAAAAGAAAATTTAGTTATTGTAATAGATGAGAACAAAATAGCTCCGTTTAGAAAAGAATTTATAAAAAGAATGACAGCAATAGGGTTTGATGTTAATGGAATATAAATTTGGAAAAGTGCTATTAACTTAACAGTAGCACAGGCAGCTATCGCAAATAGGTAGGAGTTCTCTTTCCTTTGAATTGCCGCTTAGTTTCGAGCAGGCAGTAGCCTATCGAAAGGCTAACGGACAGTATGTAAGGAAAAATCAGTGGAGAGATACCACTGTAAGGGTATATTCATAGACCTTGATTAGCAATTAAATACGATAAGCGTATTATTAGAAATAGTGGTACGCTTTGCAAATTACGCTCAAACGGAATGCCAGTTCCGCTACTGCGGAACGGCTATTCCA